>BNJV01001657.1_pt1 | contig 32376 bp, 61 predicted proteins | sample 8540591 | NCBI WGS metagenome assembly BNJV01 (sample SAMD00202457, study PRJDB9452) | human saliva metagenome | host: Homo sapiens | reverse complement strand
GGAAAGGCTTGTACAACACCATGGTCCGTAATAGCAACCGCAGGATGGCCCCACTTTTTGACAGTTTTAAATAAATCCTTAATCGATACGAGTGCATCTTTTATCACTCATCTTAGTATGGAGATGAAGTCTCAACACGAGAATCTGGTCTGTCTTCTGTCCGTTCATTTGTATTGTCTTCTTCGATAGCTTCGATACTACGTATAGATAAAATATAGTCCTTATCAAATCGATCATCAAAGTTGACACTACCTTGAACACGAACCTTTTTGCAATTTCTTTAATTGCTTTAATAAAACATCCCCTTCTTCTGGACTATTCGTAAATTTGATAAACTTCATACTGTTCGTATCATCTACGATGCTACCATTTACGATACTTTTACCAGTCCTAGTATCGCGTTTATCAAGGCCAACGAACACACCTTCAAAAAAATAACACTTGGTGTTTCTACAGTGCCCATAATGCTCGAAGTAGTACCCTCAATGCGTGGACCCTAAAATCATACCCTCATCAGTTGGTGCATCCTTAGGTGCGCGTTGTGGATATTTCTTACCACCTTTGTGTTGATGTCCGCTATTAGCTGAAGATGTAGATGATGAGCTACTAGATACAGATGGATTTCTTGTAGTTACAGACTCATACGATGTGGGGTCTGGATTAAAATAGTCCAATTCTACCGCATCCATAAATGGTACAAACTCATCTGTATAATCAATTTCATCTGCATAATCAATTTCGTCATCATTGTTGCCAGCAAAAGATTTTCCCCGTTCTGGCATATTTTCTTCTTCTAATTTTTGACGATGCGCTTCAACATCTTCAATAAATTCACCTACACCACAACCACCGGCATAGTAGTATGGTACAAATTCTTCATCATCGTCATCTACCTTCCATGCAAAGCAGCAAGATGTAGTTGCATTGGTAGGAATAGTATCAAAGGAAATATTTTTTTCTTTATACCAAACAGCTAATCGTTCTTGTAATGATACTAATGTTTTAAATGCTGAATCTGCTGCTTGTATGGTTACCTGTTTATCATCACAATTCACATAGAAAGCAGGTTTACTATTCTGTTTTGGTACTACTCGATAACGTACTTTCATTTTTATCCCTTATACCCACAATAGGTCAAACATAAATCCCTAAATCGCCACATATCCCCTTTGCTTGTGCGACTATCTAATATTACCTCATATAATCCTTTTAAGAGTACTTTCAACGCTGTAATAGATATACGAGAACTAGCTTCGTAAGCTAATTTTATAGGATATGGTTTTAAGGTTGACCCATTTTCTTTACAAAAATTTTCTACCTGTTTAGCTGTCATACCTGCAGCACGACATTCGCTTACCAATAATTGGAGCCGCAACTGTCCTTCGATATAGCCCATAGCGCGATCGATTTCTTTATAGCTAAACATAAACGGAAATAATTCTAATAAGGTATTCACATCTTGTTTTAATAAAGCTTCTTTAAAAGGTAAAGATATTTTTAGCTCCATAATTACTGCTATGTTCCATTAAAAGGATTTATCTATTTTCTTATGATTACCCTAATAACAGAAAATATCGATCAAACTCGGTACGCATAAATGCTACAGGAACATCTTGCCATAACTGTAATAGCTGTGATAAATAATCATATCCGTCAGGCGTCAACGTAAATCCATTAGAAGTGCAATAATGACGGATCCACATTAATAAATCATCACCCCTCTAACCGTTTACACTCCTTATGTGGAAATAGATTCTAATATCTTTTTATTTTGTTTTAATCGTTTATCCACCATATCGTGATAGATAATAAGTACTGGATTATCACCGGTATACTTCATCAGTAAATCGGCCAGTGCATCCCATTCTTGACTCTCTTTTTGGCCTGCTTTTTCAAGATAGGTAGATTGATGAGACAAAAATACCTTAGCATCGCCAAATAAATGAATCCTCCATCAATTGTTCTGATATTTTTAGAAGGACCTGCTTCATCATGCAACACGCGCACATCTAGATTTTTATGAGATAAGAAAAACTTTTGTTTCTCTTCTTCTATGAGTTGTGGTTCATTACCATAGATTAGATATACTTGATTCATCGCCAGTCCTCCTTTCATAATCGATAGTCCGGAATATATTGATAGCCCCATAAATGAACATGTTCTGCATCGGGATCAATGTCTCGCATCGCTCCTCGAGGCATGCTAACAAGCACGGGATGATTCAAATGTAATGCTACAATTTGATTCATCATATACGACTGAGAGGTAATCAAAATAGTGTTCCTCATATCATTTAATTGTAGTTTTTTTTCACCATTTTGTCTATTATAGACCATCACAGACGATATATCATTTTTGTATAAAACAGTATTTTTGCCCGTCGATTGAAATCGTTGAACATGAGCATTTTTTAATGGAATACCAAAACTTTGGAGTCCATTTCTTACGCGAATTTCACTAGCTTTCATAGGAATAGCATCAGGTGTATCAATATATACCATAGCTGTTTTTTCATAAGGCTTAACAATGAGGAATGCATTTGACTGTTTCATAGGTATAATATGCAAAATCGTTTCATTCCTATATAAGATGCCACTATAAGCTATAGCAATTATGCCAATTCCCATAAGTACAATTCCTTTTGTGAAAGTTCTAAATCTAAGCTTTAATGAGACTAGGTTAATATATAGTAATCCCACACATCCATAGTATAACACCCCTAATGTGGCAGAAATGGTACCTATCCACCATAGACATATAGAACTGTTAGCGAGATGCGCATTTACATATAAACAGATAGTTAATATCCAGTCGATTACGTTCCACACCATACCTATTGGTATAAGTAAGGATATTATGGTACACCCAAATAACATAACAATCGCTATATCAAGTAAAGGTGTTATCATGATGGCAGCTAATAAACTAGCAAGGCTTAGATAGTGAAAATAATAAAGTTGGAAATGGTATCAATAAAGAGCTGTGCACTGATGCAAAGTACTAGTAGGGCTTTCACAATAGGTGGTAAATACTGTGATCCATCGATATAATGGGCATTCCAAATAATAATAAAGCCGTAGGTAGCTCAAAAAGGATAGTTGAAAGCTCACATCTAATAGCAGTAACGGGTCATACAGTAAAAATAGTATAGCTGTAATTGCTAAACCTTGTTTTGCCGTATACATGCGCCCTTTTATATACGCTAAAGCGAGCCATATGCCCATGATGGTTGAACGTACCACAGGCGCACTAAGTCCAACTAGAATACAATAGAAAACTGACAATACAATACCACCAATCATGGCATACCTTTTTTTGATGGTACATAATCTACAAAAATTCCATATACGATTGAAAAATAATAGCGCAATATGAGATCCGATATAGATAAAATATGAATAATACCAGTATATCCAAATTGACGCAGTACATCTTGACCTAATTCTCCATAATGGCCGCCTAGAACTAAAGAAACACCAAGCCATTTTAGTCTTATCAGATAGGTATCTCTGCATCAACGTTTCAACAGTACTACGCATATGATCCAATTATATGAAGATACCGTTGATAGTATCCTATATAGAGATCTAACTTATACGGCTGTAACGTATGTATATCTACTATCTTATACGTCCCTCAAATATAGATGCCCATTTCTCCGTTGCGGATGGCCTTATTTCTCTCTATCAATAGTGCCCTCGTTCTTCTGTTAAATACAGATTTCTAGGGTGTGCCATTGACGATGATGAGTGTCCCCCATATGAAGAGGCGAGGATTTCTCTTCAATGGTTACTCTGATATGACCATCCGCCTTAATATGAAGGCCTTTTGCCGTATCCTTATGTGGCTCTAATCCCTAGCAACATAGCACTGAAGGTTTTATATTTCTTTTCCATCAATCACTGTTGTCAAATCTACAGGAGAATCACATAGGAAATGCATATTCTCCTTCTTGTGATATATAGAAATTTTGTATGCCCCTACATACTGATTAATTTCACGATTAACATGTATAAAATGATATGCACTACCTAATGCCACAGGAGACTGAAAATGCAGGTTACAACGATATATGTACATGACAAAGATGTATATAATCTATACCGTATGATAGATTTTTATCAATGTATATAGTAGATATACAATGCACCCCAAATACAGTACCAACTCGTATCGAGTAATACATAGTGCGTACTATAGGCATATAAAACTGCCTAGAATGATGCCACTCAGATATACAATGAGCCATCTCGGAATAGGTAATTAGCATATTCAAGGTCAAATAAATAGGTAAATTTAGACTGTAATTCTGTATGCGTATCTTCTTAAATAATCCATCACCGATACCCTTGACATGCTTAATATCCTCTATGGATGTAAAAGCCCCCTTGCTTTGACGATATTCTTCAATCCGTTTTAGCCATGGTTGGGACCCAATTCCTGCAGTGAATCCAGTTCCTTTTAACAGTAGCCGTATTGATATTTAATCTTTTTGATTTCGTAATAATGCTTCAGGATTTCCCGTGAAAGTTAAATTTGATATGAATATGTTGCCCTCCTGTGCACAGTTTCTGCTAAATTGATGGACTCTACATCTCCATATGGTAGTGCACTCCAGCCCCTTTTATAACATCGCCAACTGTCGAAACTAGATGCTACCTTATACAGACCTGGTGACTGAATAGCACCCAGTTACATATACGATGATATCTGTTTTCCCTATCGGTATGTTGACGTTGATTTTCACCGTCACTCAACTCATGAAATAGAATCTACTTTCTATGATCATGTATTTTCGTCTGACGTATCTAGCCGCTAATACAGATGAATCTGGCATTATGGTGCTTTCCTTCTGTTATAATAGGCCATAGGAAATAAATTCCTACTAAAATACACAGGATTATTACAATCCACTTATGTGACATAATCATTTGTTTCATATGGTCACCTCCTACTATTAGAGTTTCCATATACAACAAAATAACTCCTACTATGTGACTCTATTAGTCACATAAGCAGGGAGTTTTTCAAAAATTATATCGAATTAAAGGACATACTTTCCCAGTATATGCCCTATTACCTATGTTAAGGAGTCTATAATGAATCAAGTATTATTACGTAAATACGCCCGTACTGTTAGCAGTCTGGCGTCAATTTACAAGAAAAGCAAACACTCATCGTATCTGTTGATGTAGACAATAAAGATTTTGCAGTCATCGTTACGGAAGAAGCCTATCAATTGGGTGCCAAAGAGGTTATCATCAATTGGCGTCATACCCCAATTACACGACAACGCTTATTACATGCTGATGCGTCGGTTCTAGAAACACCGGCTAAATGGATTCCTGTATATTACGAGCAATACGTAGAGGAAAAAGCTGCATTTTTATCACTTATCAGTGCCAATCCAAAGGCGTTAGCAGGAATTCCTACAGAGCGCATTAGCTTAAACTCACGCAATCTCAACAAGGTCCTATCCTTCTACCATACAGCCATCATGAACTCATCCGTAACATGGTGTGTAGCCGCTGTACCAACAGTGCTTTGGGCTGAACTTCTTGGTTATGAAGGATCAGATGAAGAAAAAATTGATCAACTCTGGCTTACATTACTAAAGTTATGTCGTCTCAATGATGTAGAGGCAAAAGAAACATATGCGCATCACATGGCTAAGCTACGCCATCGTCGCGAAGCATTAAACGCTCTTGATTTGAAAGCATTGCGATACACATGTGAAAATGGCACAGATTTACTTCTCGAATTACCAGAAGACCATATTTGGCAAGGTGGCGAAGAGTTCTCTAAAGAGGGTATCAAATTCAATGCCAATATACCTACAGAAGAGGTGTTCTGTGCACCTCAATGGAATGGTGTAAATGGCAAAGTAGTTAGTACAAAACCACTTATCTACCAAGGCAATCCTATTTCTAACTTCTCCTTTACTTTTGAAAACGGTAAAATTGTTGATTACACGGCTGAAGAAGGGATTAGATATTCTTAAAGAACTCATCGAAACAGACGAAAGCTCTCAATATCTTGGTGAAGTAGCCCTCGTGGACCACTATAGTCCTATTAGTCAATCTAACATGATTTACTATGAAACATTGTTTGATGAAAATGCATCCTGCCATTTAGCAATCGGTGCAGCCTATCCAACTTGTCTAAAAAATAGCGACGGCCTTTCTGAAGATGAACTCAAAGAACGTGGTCTCAACCACTCCCTCGCTCATGTGGACTTTATGATTGGTCACGAAAACATGAATATTAAAGGCATTACAAAAGACGGCCAACAAGTAGATATCATGATCGACGGCCGCTTATTGGTATAACACACAACATATAAAAGGGATGGTACATCCTCCGTAAGCTCCACCGGCCGGGTCTGACTCCGGCCTTCGGCCTCCGCAGGGCCAAAGTCGCTTTCGAAGGATACGCCATCCCTCTTTTATCTATTATAGTGTTATTTCCAATACGCGGCCCGTCGATTGATATTCAATAATATCTACACCGGCCGTCTTTAGCATACGTTTTGAAGCCTTAACCTCTTTAGTATCTTTATACAAATCATCTCGATAAATAACGGCCTTTATGCCGCTTTGGATGATAGCCTTTGCACATTCATTACAAGGGAATAGTGTTACATAAATCTTAGACCCTTCTAAAGAACCACCGCGATAGTTTAGAATCGCATTTAATTCACTATGAACGGTATAAAAATATTTATTATCATCTGCCGTATCCCGTTCCCACGTAAAATCATCATCACTACAATTTAAGGGCATGCCATTATAACCGATGGATAAGATCTTATTATCATTGCTGACGATACAGGCCCCCACTTGTGTATTAGGATCTTTGGATCGTTGCGCAGCCAAAATAGCAACGCCCATAAAGTATTCATCCCAAGAAATATAATCGCTACGTTTTGCCATAATAACCTCTCTAGATAATAAAGCCCCCTTCTACCTATGTAGTTGGGGGCTTTCATTATATTAACAAATCATATATAGAAATATTATTTTACAACGATATTCACAAGTTTACCTGGTACGTAGATAACCTTAACGATTTGTTTACCTTCTGTAAATTCTTGAACACGGCTGGATTCTTTAGCCAATGCTTCCAATTCTTCTTTCGTAATATTCACAGAAACAGTTAATTTATCGCGAACCTTACCATTAACTTGAAGAACCACTTCTACTTCGTCTACTTCAAGAGCAGATTCTTCGTATGTTGGCCAGTTCATAGTATGAACGGATTCAGTTTCGCCAAGTTCATGCCACAATTCTTCTGTAATATGTGGTACGAATGGAGCTAATAACAACACGAGATTATGTGTTAACTCATTAGCAAGATCAGCATTTACGGATTCTGCTTTGTCCTTGTGTGCATACATAGCATTAACAAGTTCCATAATCGCACTAATTGCCGTATTAAAGTTGAAGTTATTATCTAAATCTTCTGTAACCTTTTTGATAACACGGTGTAATTCGCGGCGTAATGCCACTTCGTCTTTAGTAAGGTCACCCGTATGATTTTCTTTTGCTGCTTGATCATATGCATCAACAATACGCCATACGCGACCTAAGAAACGATAGGAACCTTCAACACCTTGGTCACTCCAATCAAGATCGCGGTCAACTGGTGCTGCAAACAAGATGAATAAGCGCGCTGTATCAGCACCGTACTTATTGATAATTTCTTCTGGAGAAACCACATTGCCTTTAGATTTAGACATCTTGCTGCCTTCTTTAAGTACCATACCTTGTGTCAAAAGACCACGGAATGGTTCGTTAGCTTCGATGAGGCCTAAATCATGGATAACTTTCACAAAGAAACGAGAGTATAACAAGTGCAAGATAGCATGTTCAATACCACCGATGTATTGGTCAACGTTCATCCAGTAATTAGCAATTTTGGAATCGAATGGTGCTTTATCGTTCAATGCGTCAGTGTAACGCAAGAAGTACCAAGATGAATCGATGAATGTATCCATAGTATCTGTTTCACGACGCGCAGGGCCACCACATTTAGGACATTTAGCGTTCATGAAAGCTTCGGATGTTGCCATTGGGGATACTGCACCGGATTCAAATTTAACATCTTCAGGAAGACGTACAGGCAATTCTTCTTCTGGTACGAGTTGTTCACCACATTTGTCGCAATATACAACAGGGAATTGGCACGCCCCAATAACGTTGACGAGAGATAAGCCAATCGCGAAGGCGGAAGTAGTTTTACCTTCACCGATACCGCGTTCATGAAGTGCAGCTGTAATATTTTTTTACGAGCCTCTTCAGATGTTTGACCATCAAATTCACCAGAATTAATCAACACGCCATCTTCGTGGTCAGATTCTTCCCATGTATCGAAAATTGTAGCTTTTCACCATTGTGAGACTACAACAGGTTTTAATAGGCAAATCGTATTTATGAGCAAATTCCCAGTCCCGTTCGTCATGAGCAGGAGAACCCATAACGGCACCAGTACCATAATCTACGAGAACATAGTTAGCAATCCAAATAGGCACTTGTTCACCAGACATAGGGATTTACCGCATAGGAACCGGTAAACATACCTTCCTTAGGTGCTTCTGTAGACGTGCGGTCGATATCGCTCATGTTGCGCATACGCGTAATAAAAAGCATCTAAATCAGCTTTTGTTAGGGTGCATTTTCAATTAAACGTTCTACATATGGATGTTCAGGGAGCCAATACAACGTAACTTACTCCATAGATTGTATCTACACGAGTCGTATATACGGAAATACGTTCGTTAATGGATGGCACATCAAAGAGAATTCTGTACCTTCAGAGCGACCAATCCAGTTCTTTTGCATCAATTTAACGCGTTGAGGCCAACCATCGAGTGTATCGAGATCATCTAACAAGCGATCTGCATATTCAGTGATGCGGAGGAACCATTGAGATAAATCTTTTTTTCTCTACAGGATTATCACAACGCCAGCAAAGACCATCAATAACTTGTTCGTTAGCTAATACAGTGTGGCATGTTTCACACCAGTTTAACCTTTGCTTCTTTTTTTATAAGCTAAACCCTTTTTTTATAGAAATTGTTCGAAGAACCATTGTGTCCATTTATAGTAATCTTCTTTACATGTAGCAACTTCACGGTCCCAATCATAGGAAAGGCCCAATGCTTTTTGTTGCTTTTTTTCATGTTCTCAATATTATCAAGAGTCCATGTTTTAGGTGCAATACCATGTTTAATAGCTGCATTTTCTGCAGGCATACCAAAGGAATCCCAGCCCATTGGATGCAATACGTTAAAACCATTCATTTTCTTAAAACGCGCTACTACGTCGCCGATGGAATAGTTGCGCACATGGCCCATATGCAAATTGCCAGATGGGATATGGGAACATTTCTAATGCATAGTATTTCTCTTTACTTTCGTCATATTCAGTTTTAAAAGTATGGTTCTCATCCCAGTACTTTTGCCACTTTTTCTCAATATCTTGGGCTACATATTTTTCGTTCATGTAGGTGCCTCCTCAAATCTGTTTGTGATTCTAATTAATAGTATTATTGTACTACTTCGTACCATAAACCGTCAATTTATCTACTTTTTTACTACTTGAACAGCGGGAACGATAGACGCTATATCATTATCAACCTTTTGCTTTTCATTCACAGTCTTAGCATTCGCTTTTGTACGTTCTTTAGATGCTTTAGCTTCGGCTTTCGCCTTTTCTTTTGCAGCTTTAGCTTCTGCTTTTGCCTTCTCCTTAGCTGCTTTAGCTTCTGCTTTCGCCTTTTCTTTAGCTGCTTTTTCAAGAGCCTTACGTTCAGCCTTTGTTAATGGTTTTTCAACAACAGGCTTAGGAGCTTCAACAACTGGTGCTGTGTTAGGTGTACCTTTACCTAAATCAACGCCTTGAATCATTGTAATCGTATTATCATCTTCAAAGCCTTTACGCCATGCAGCAAAAGCCGGCCAATTGTAATTCTTTCACTAGGTTTAATTTATATCCTAAGGATTTATTATCTTCAAACCAAATCTTATCTGTACCACTAGTTGTTGGAATAGCTGCATAATAGGACTTTTAATGTATCATTCCAAATAATATTAGATGCGTGAGTTACTAAAAATAAGATCGGTTCATTTTTAATAGCTAAGGTTTCTCCTCGCGTGCTGCCATTTACTTCATGCCAAATGCGAGTGTAAAAACGGTATGCCAAGAACTAACTTATGACTTGGTACTTCATGCGTCATCTTTTTCAGTATGTTCTCGAACCCAAGGATAACTCGCTACAGGTCCTGCAATAGTACTTTTTAGCCCAAGTTTCATCGTAAGCCATCAATACAACGTAATCTACACTATCTGCAAAGGACTTACGATCATATACAAGAGACCAATTAGGACTATTGGAATACCCGGTTACATCAACGGAGGATTGAATATTATACTTGTGTAATTCATCTGCTAAATATAGCTACGAACTTCGTCAATCTATCTCTATCAGCATAGTCTACATTTTTCAAAATCAAAATTATAACCACTAAAACCATAAATATAGGCATAATGAATTAAATTTTGAGCATATTTTTTCCACAATGCTTCATCTGCTAAAATACCGCTCGTAAAGCCTGGATCAAAACGATTGGTAATGAGAGGCCACACGTGATAACCATTAGTTTTATAGACTTTTACATAATCAATATCAATATTAGGGACTCGATTCCAATCCTAAACTATGCAATTTAAACCAACTAGGAGAAATAATATTATCTCCACTAGCATTTAGTTTTTCTAGATATGGTGCCCTCTTGATTAGGCCATGGGTCAAAAGCCCAAGACAATGGCCCTTGAACAGGTTTATTCTGTAATACCTGCATGGTTTCTGGTGCCGGAGAAACTTGTAGTTGACCATCACTTTTTAGTATAGGTTACACCTATCAGTGGTGTTGTTCCCTCTAAATCGACGTACTCCATACCATTTCGTTTTGTAATGGGTAATTTTACAGGCTCCCCAACTGCTTTAGGATTCATTGTAATGGTCGTACCATTGAGTTCTAATTGTGGTACGTAGATTGTATAAGACGTCTTATATTGATTCGCCTCATAATTTCGATTCGTCGTATTCAAATATTGTTGTAATGGTACTAGCACCTCTGCTTTCACCGTATTACCTGAGATACTAGATAATACTGCTGCCGCCAAGGTAGTAACCATAGCAAATTTACGTAGCATGGATATCTCCTATTATATATCTAATTACTCCTGTTTACATAACAATTTCTATATTATATCATACATATATCAGAGTAATATAAATTTGTGCTCTTTGAAAGCATAATTCATAAAACATAAAGGAGTTATTATGCATCAATATTTATTTTTTTATAGGGGATTTTTCCGATTAGAGCCTATGGTGTTATGCTTGCACTGGCAATTATTAGCGGTGCTTCTGTTGCGTATTTTTCTACTCAAAAAGGATGGCCGCGGTTGGCATGAATATATCATCGATTTTTCTATTACCGTTGCCATTGCAGGACTTATTGGAGCCCGTTTATGGGATGTATTTTTCTTTGACTGGCATTACTATTCTAATCATCTCCTAGAGATACCTTATGTATGGCAAGGTGGTATGGCCATTCAAGGCGGTGTTGTATTCGGTACACTGGCCGGTTTTTGGTTTGTAAAAAAACACAATATCGATGCTTGGGCCTTTGCCGATGTATTTTGCACCTGCCCTTATCTTAGCCCAATCGGTAGGGGCGTATGGCCAATCTATTTAATGGCGATGCCTTTGGTCATCCTACAGGCGGCAATTTTGGGATTCTCTATCCTGAAAGTACCCTTGCGTACCGTACCTATGGTAACCAACCATTATGGCCTGCAGAAATTTGGGAGGGTCAAATCGATATTCTTATCTTTGTAGCCTTATTACTGTTTAGCTCTTTTAAACATGCTAAGGGACAAGTATTCGTTCTATACGCTATTTTTATATTCCGCAGCACGTTTCTTCTTAGAATTCTTACGCGGTGACTATGTCAATCTTACGATGGGATTAAAATCTGCACAAATGACTAGCCTCATCGTTATGATTGTAGGTGTGTGCGTATTTATCTACTGGCTATCTCGACAAAAAAACAACAAGCCTTAACTGAGGGCTAATGAAGCAGCTATCGAATCACCAATAAAATCAAAAACGAAAATAATAAAAATCCTTCATTCACGGTTTTCCATGAATGAAGGATTTTTCTCTATGTATATAGTTATGTAGTCATCAAAAAGTGAATAACCTAAAAATCAAAAACAAGCGATTATAATTGTTCTTGAACCTTTAATACTTCAAGCTCTTCTAAGGCACGATTAGCAATAAGAGCATTCTTCTCTTTTTCTTACGAATCCGTTGTGGCCAAGATTCCATGATACCAAAGTTGACATTCATTGGTTGGAAATTTGACCCTTCGTAACCAGAAATATAGTGGCTTAGTGAACCAATAGCTGTAGTCTTAGGGAAGTTAATAAATTCTTTTTCCTTAAGATATCGTGTTACCTGTAAACCTACCATGAGACCTGATGCGGCTGATTCAAGATACCCTTCTACGCCAGTCATCTGACCTGCAAAGAATAAACGAGTATCTGACTTCAATTGAAATGCATGATTTAACAACTCAGGGGAATTGATATAGGTATTGCGATGCATCACACCATACCGAATAAATTCAGCATTTTCAAGGCCAGGAATTAGACCGAATACGCGTTTTTGCTCGCCCCATTTTAAATGGGTTTGGAAACCCACGAGGTTGAACATGGTGCCCTCTTTATTTTCCTTACGCAATTGGACAACTGCATAAGATTCTTCATTAGTCCGTTTATCTACAAGGCCTACTGGCTTTAGTGGACCATAACGCAATGTATCTTCTCCGCGAGAGGCCATAATTTCCACAGGCATGCAACCTTCAAAATAGATTTCTTTTTCAAAATCCTTCGGCTCTACCGCCTCAGCATGGGTCAATTCGTGCCAAAATTGCTTATATTCCACTTCACTCATAGGGCAGTTAAGATAATCTGCATCACCTTTATCATAGCGAGACGCTGCAAATACCTTATCATAATTAAGAGACTCTGCGGTCACAATAGGGGCCGCTGCATCATAAAGTAAAAACCTGTATTACCTGTTAACTCTCTAATTGCATCACCAAGAGCCTCTGAAGTTAGTGGTCCAGATGCAAAGATGACAGTTCCCTCCGTAGGAATCGTAGTCACCTCTTCATGATGGACAGTAATATTAGGATGACTCTTAATCTTTTCAGTTACCATAGTACTAAATAGATGACGGTCAACCGCTAAGGCACCACCAGCTGGTACAGCCGTTGCATCTGCACATTCCATAATTAACGAGCCTAAACGACGCATTTCTTCCTTTAAGAGACCTACAGCATTCTCAATATTACCAGCGCGCAAAGGGAATTGCTACAAACTAATTCTGCAAATTGATCAGTTTGATGCGCTGGAGAACTCTTAACGGGACGCATTTCATATAAATCGACGGCAACACCACGATTGGCTAGTTGCCATGCTGCTTCAGAGCCAGCTAAACCGGCCCCTATAACAGTAACTTTATGTTCACTCACTCTTTGTATCCTCTTCTTTCTTTACTGCATCATCGGTCTTTTTCTTTCTCGTTTTTAGGCGGTCTAGTCGAACAAGTTTCATTAGAGCAGAATTTTTTCGTTGATCCATTTTTATAGGTTTTTTCGACGATAATGCTACCACAGGTGTCGCAGAACTCATGGGTTGGCTTATCCCATAATGTAAAATCACATTGTGGGTATCGATTACAACCATAGAAAACACGGCCCCGTTTAGATTTACGCTCTACAATATCTCCTTCACCACATTTAGGGCAAGCAACGCCTGTACTAATAGTGATAGGCTTTGTATTCTTACAATCTGGAAAATTAGAACATGCTAAAAAAATTTACCATAACGTCCAAATTTGTAGACCATCGGATGACCGCATAATTCACAGTTTTTCATCACTTTCCATGGAGGCGATTTGAATCTTATCTACATCGCTAGCATCATCTAACTCTTGTTTAAAGATATCATAGAAATTAGATAATACCTTCACATATGTATCTTTACCATTGGCAATGGCATCAAGTTCTTCTTCTAGCTCTGCTGTAAAAACCAGTATTGATGATTTTTCAAAAATAGTTTACCAAGAAATCGACAACTACAAACCCTAATTCTGTAGGAATGAATTGTTTATTATTCATTTCAACATAGTTGCGACTAACAATGGTATCTAGAATTGGCGCATATGTACTAGGGCGACCAATACCTAATTCTTCTAATGTCTTGATTAGACTTGCCTCAGAATATCTAGCAGGTGGTTGCGTAAAATGTTGCTCTGGATCGATGATCGCGGTTTCTACCACATCACATTTCTTCAATGCTGGTAGTTGAGGTGTGTCCTCTTTTTTTGCTATCCTCGTAAAACCGCGCTAAAGCCTGGGAATAGTATGCGTGAGCCAGTGGCCTTAAATGTATAAGCATCGTCGATATCTAGCTCAATCGTAGTAGATTCATTTTGTTGTGATGCCATTTGGCTAGCCATAAAACGATTCCAAATTAAGGTATAGAGCTTTAATTCATCACGACTTACAAAGGGTTCTACCATCTTAGGTGTCAATTCCAGAGATGTTGGACGAATGGCTTCATGAGCATCTTGAGCAGAATCCTTTTTACCATATACATTCGGTTTTAGCGGGACAATAATCATCACCATAGGTTCTTTTAATATAGTCTCTTGCTTGTTCCTGCATATCTTTAGAGATACGTGTAGAGTCTGTACGCATATAAGTAATAAGACCTACATGGCCATAAGAACCAATTTCCAAACCTTCGTATAAATGTTGAGCAATCATCATTGTCCGTTTTGCACCAAAATTGAGTTTTCGAACACCATCTTGTTGCAAGGTGGACGTTGTGAAAGGCGGTGCTGCTTTACGAACTCGTTTACTTTTTCTTAACGAGGTAACCGTAGCCTCTTGATGCGCAATTGCCTTTTTATAGCCAATGCATCTCTTCTACAAGTAATATCGAGCTTATCCCCTTTTACATGTGTTAATTCAGCGGAAAATTCTTCATTGCCTTTCGTTTTAAATCGACCTTCAATAGACCAATATTCTTGTGGTACAAAGGGTCACCTATTTCACGTTCACGTTCACAGATGAGACGCACAGCTACGGATTGAACACGTCCGGCACTCAGGCCTTTACAAACCTTTTTTTCCATAATAAGGGGACTTAATTTGTAACCTACAATACGGTCTAACACACGACGAGCTTGTTGTGCGTCAACCATGTTCATATCTACTGTACGTGGATGTTGTAAAGGCCTCCGCTACAGCAGTTTTAGTAATCTCATTAAATGTAATACGACAATTGGACGTAGTATCTACATTAAGAATATATGCTAGATGCCAAGAAATCAGCTTCCCCTTCGCGGTCCGGGTCAGTTGCCAGCAATACAGCACTACTTTCATCAGCATGGGCGACTAAATCATCGATAACCTTTTTACGCGCTACAAGATTACTATATCTTGGCGTAAAAATCACGATCGATATCGATGCCCATTTGAGATTTTGGCAAATCACGAAGATGGCCCATACTAGCTTTTACAATGTAATTAGGGACCTAGAAATTTTTCTATTGTTTTTAGATTTAGCTGGTGATTCCACGATGACAAGAACTTTGCCATCAGGATTATATACCCGTGGTTGTCTTTGCTCTGGTGGCATCGATGTGGCACGATAGATTTATCACGTACAATCCCAACAGGGGTTAACAGCTTCTTTTGGCTACCTTTTTCTTAACCATAGCCTTTTTCTTTTTGTTTCTTGTTTTGGTTCTTTAGGTTCCCCAATAACGATAGATCGTTTAATGGACAAGTATATCACTCCCGATAAGGTTAATATAGCCCTTAGAATGAACCTTTTCTATCATATGTTTCATTTCAAGGTCTAATAAAATGCTTTGTAATCGTTGCAATGGAATATGTGTTTCTTTAATCAAATCCCTACACTAATACATTGATCCGTAGGAATTTTACTCAAAACAACCTTCCATTCTAACTTAAAAGCTTAACACATCGGACCCTTGCGTATCAACTGCACGCGGTTTTAGCTCATAATCATCTATTATATCTTGTGCTTTGGTCAAAACATTAGCGCCTTGACGCATGAGCCAGTGATTCCCTTCGGCTACATTACTCAAAAATACTACCTGGCACGACACTAAATCTCACGTCCTTCATTGGCCGCCATATCTGCTGTTATGAGTGAACCGCTACTTGCCTTTGCTTCCTACTACGATGATAATTTGTGAAAGTCCGCTTATGATGCGATTTCTTGCAGGGAAATGTACGCTAGATGGTGGTGTACCAGGAGGATATTCCGATAATAAAAGGCCATTATGTTTTAAGTACCGTATCAAACAATCGTTTATTTTCTGGAGGATATACTATATCTAAACCACATCCCATAACTACTATCACTTGACCTTTAGCTGCCAAAGGCACCTTCATGACTATGGCTATCTATACCTCTTGCGCCACCACTAACTATTGCCACATTGTAAGCAGCTAATTCTTTTCCTATCCAGCAAGGCTACATTTCGGCCGTAATCTGAGCACTTACGGGCTCCTACCGTAGCAATTTTTCATAGTTTTCGATCATCTAACAGAGATGTGTTTCCACGCACAAATATGACTGCAGGTGGATTATATATCTCCTGTAAGTGTCCTGGAAATAATACATCTAGATATGTAATATATTCTATACGCCAGTTTTTAAGAGCCTTATAAATAGTTTGTAGTCGTTCATTGGTAGCCTCTTTTTCTATCTGCTTATACTTAGTAGAGGGTATGCCCAATATACATTTTAAATTCTTACGATCTGTAAAAGCACACCAAAGCCTCATAGGGACCGCCGAAATTATTGAGCCAAATCACGTATAGTAGCCGCACCTAGTGCAGTAATACTCTGCATTGCAGCAATATAGAAATTACTTTCATACTGTTGTTCCATCACGATCTCCTATTCTCGACACATGAAATGGTGTATGCCGATATGATATGTACCCCCTTTTACTGGACAACCAGTAAAGGGGGTATTTTCATGAGATATAGTTATGAATTTAAAAAGAAAGCAATTGAATTATTTAATCGAGGTGAATGGCCTAAGACACCTAACGGTGTAACGACAGATACATTTCATAAACTAATAAGAGACTGGGTTAAACTAGAGCAACATCATGGTCCGAACATTAATAAAAATCGAGGGACTAATAAGTATTGGTCTCAGAGAGAAATATAGTTTGGTATGCCAAGTGCTCTCTGGCCAAGGATTGAGAACAGTAGCTATTGTAGCTGGTATTAATTCTGGGCAGCTATATCAATGGGTTCATAAATACAAGACTTTGGGATACAATGGTCTTATCAATAAGCCTAAAGGACGACGACCAAAGGATTCTAACATGAAAGTAACAAAGAATATTTCACCTAGACAACTCAATGAGAGTGAATACGAGGAACTCATTCGCTTACGAGCTGAAAAATGCTTATATTAAAGCTGAAAATGAAGTCATAAAAAGAGATTGCCTTGAGAGAAGAAAAGGAAGCTGCGCGTCTCAAGGCGAAAAAGCAGCAATTATCAAAAACACTCAAAAAAAGCAAGGATATCAACTAAAATATCTTTTTAAAAGCTATGGGAATGGCCAAATCCACCTATTATTTTGAGCTCTCTAAAGTGGATCTTGTAGATGAAAGAAATATACAACAAGAGGAAATCCAAAAGATTTTTACAGAGCATAAGGGCCGTTATGGTGTGCGTCGTGTATATCAAGAACTTCTTAATCGAGGTTTTATAGTCAATCATAAACGAGTACAAAGACTTATGAAAGTCATGGGACTCGCGGGAAAGAGACCAAAAGAAAAATATCACTCTTATAAAAGGCCAAGTAGGTAAAATAGCCGAAAAATATTATCAATAGGGACTTTAGTACAACAGCGCCATTACAAAAAATGGACTACGGATGTATCTCAATTTAATTTTTCCGTGGGGAAAGTGTTACTTATCACCTATCTTAGATATGAATACGAATGAGGTTATTTCTTATGACTTGGCATTAAGGCCTAATTTAGAGCAGATTTCTCGTATGTTAGATAGAGCTTTCAAAAAAGTATCCTAATCTTTCGGGGTTGATTTTTCCACTCTGATCGAGGATGGCAATACCAGCATAAATATTTTAGGAACGCACTTAAAGAACATGGAATTATTCAGTCTATGTCCAGAAAAGGAAACTGTTATGATAATTCTGTGATGGAGACGTTTTTCGGTAGATTGAAAAACAGAAATATATTATGGTTTTGAAAAAGAATATTCATCATTTAATGCTTTTTGCAGTAGCGATAGAAGAATATATTAACTATTACAACAACAGAAGGATTCAGAAAAACAAAATGGATGCCTCCTGTAAAATACAGGGAAGCATCCATGTGTTTAAACTAGTAAATAATATGTGTCCAGGAAAAATGGGTACATATCAATATAACATCGCTCTGAAATATGTTCTTTTTCTACATATAATGAACCATCCATATCTGCAATGGTTCGACTCACCTTGAGTAATCTATCAAAACTACGCCCTGTAAAATGAAATCTTTCATACACATCACTGAGTAAATTCCAACAATCATCCTGAATATTACAAAGTTCACGGATGGCGCGATGTGGCATAGAACCATTTGTTTTAAAATGTACAATCTTTAAATCGTTCTAACTGTATATTTCGTCCCCGCTCAACCAAGTCTTTCATATCAGAGCTACTTAAAGAATCCTCATTGATCAAAAGCATATCATTAAAAACTAGGCCGTTCAACAGAAATATATAAATCAATGCGGTCTAGTATAGGCCCAGAAATTTTATTTTGGTATTTCATAAATTCTGTGGAAGAACAAAACACATTCTTTATGCGGATCTCCGTAATACCCACAAGGGCATGGATTAGCGGCTAATACACATATAAATTTAGCAGGATATTCATAGCTATTTTGCAATCGATTTACAGTAATCGTATGCGACTCTAAAGGTTGTCTTAGAGCATCTAATATAAATCGTGGAAACTCTGGTGCTTCATCAATAAATAGCACCCCATTATGGGCTAATGTAATTTCTCCGGGCTTTTGCATTACTGCCGCCTCCTATTATGCTCGCCAAGGTTGCCGTATGATGCGGACCTCTAAAAGGGGCGTCTACTGATAAGTGTATTTTTCTCTAATAGACCAGCTACATCATGAATACGTGTTGTTTCAAACCGTTCATCCCAACTCATATCCGGCAATATAGTCGGTAATCGTTCTGCCAGCATCGTTTTTCCCGGCCCCAGGAGGTCCTGTCATCATTACGTGGTGCAAACCTGTAGCCACAATAATCATGGCTCGTTTACCTAACTCTTGGCCATGTACATCCTTATAATCAATACTACTATACGTTTTATCCTCACTATTAGTACTTATATCTTCAACCGTATAACTATCAGGCTTTATTAGAACTTGTACAATATCTTCTAATGTACGAGCCCCATAGGATGCAATGGTATCGATATAATGAAGTAAGGCTATATTCTCAGAACTTGTAAATACAGTTACTAGCTTTTCATCTAATGCCTTCATAGCCATACTAAGAATACCCTGTGTCTTTTTTTAGTCCTCCATCCAAGGACAGTTCACCGATAAACAAAGTTGACTGCAATAAGCTCATTAATTTACGTTTTCTCATCTTAATTTGACCTGATGCGGCCAATACACCTATAGCTATTGGTAAATCAAGACCAGAACTACTTTTTCGTACCTCTGCAGGACCTAAATTGACGACAATACGACGCATAGGAAAATTCAAACCCACTATTTTTAATAGCGGCCCTAACCCGTTCTCTAGATTCTTTTACAGCTTGATTTGGTAGACCAACTATATCAAAGACAGGGCAAGCCCTGCGATATATCTACCTCAACGGTAACAATGACGCCATCTAATCCATCTATAGTAGCACCATAGACCTTTGCATACATAATTTAGCCTCCTACAAAAAACATTGAGGGCATATAGTGTATAGTTGCTTTAAGATCTTCATGGACATATACCTCAACTACATCAAAGGACAATTCTTTCCATTTGCGGTTTTGAGCACGCAAATCACGTATAAAATACATTGCAGCCTGTTTGATATGTTTTTGTTTTCGTTTAGAAACAACCTCACGAGGCAGATCCGTGTGTAACACCACGACGGGCTTTAATCTCAATGAAGTGATAGGTCAACCCATTTTTCGCAATGATGTCAATTTCACCTACCTTTAGTTTTGTAATTGGTCGTCACGATTTTTCAGTCCTTGTTTCTCAATATAATGACGAGCAATGTCTTCTCCCCAATTACCAAGGGCCTTTGCATCTAATAGGTTGCAATTTTTCTTCACAATTAATCGTATTCATAGTTACCTCCTTGTGTATATAGATGCTTTCGAATACTTATATATACAGAATAAAAAGGTAACTACCCTAATGTAAATAGAAAAGAGGTTCCTAATAGTCACCTAAGTGACCAATAGGAACCTCTTTTTAATAGATTTTTCACTTTTTATTTCACAATAGAGTAATCCATATTTTTAATTCTCTTTGCGATGCCATCCAACAATTGACTTAATCGGTTCAAAACTCTTTCTATGCAATGGTGTCACACCTTGCTGCTCAACAGCCTCTTTGTGGAGTTCTGTATAATATCCCTTATGTATGCCAAAACCATAGCCAGGATACTCTTCATCGAGACTTTTCATATATCGATCTCGTGTAACCTTGGCAATGATTGATGCAGCTGCAATATTAGCGCTTTTACTATCCCCTTTAATAATGGATTCTACAGGAATCATTAAATCAGGTAACTTTCATTGCATCTGCTACAACCGCCTCTGCTGGTACATCGAGAGTACGAATAGCCTCGTACATAGCTTGACGTGTTGCCTCGTAAATATTGAGTTCATCAATTTTTCTGGACCATAGGAAATACAACTTACCGCTACAGCCTCTTGCATAATGATGTCATACAATGCTTCACGTTTCTCTTCAGTTAGCTTTTTAGAGTCATTTAGACCTGGAATTAAGGTCATAGGCGGCAATATGACAGCAGCTACCGTAACAGGACCTGCAATGGGACCACGTCCTACCTCATCAACGCCAGCCACATGATAGAGGCCTTCATCGTAGAACATGCCTTCATAGTCATACATGCCCATAAGTCTTTGCTGTTCTTGTAATTCTTTTTCTTGGCGTTTAATATATGAGCCACCAACTTTTGAACAGAAACTACGATTGTCTGCTTGTGCTAATGGTAAAAATTTCTAAAGGCTTGGTCCGTTTCAAAATAAAGGGCCTTAATATCTGATACTTTTAGCTTAGAAAATACATCCTTATCCATTATGAGACTCCTCAACATCTTCAGGATAATATGGCTCTTCATCTACTTGATCAAGGGTAATAACACCTAGTTTAGTGTTGCGATAATCTTGTAAAATGATGCGTCGTGCTTTATCAAAATCTACAACACCACCACTGACCAAACAGCCACGACGACGGCCGATACTTTCAAGAATCGTATCTACATCGGTCATCTCTTCTTCTTTTAATTTATACCGTTCTACCAAAATATTTGGCGTATTCGTCAATAAATGATTTAATAGCTGTTTCATAACGTGTTCTAAATCATACACATCATCAGAAATAGCACCAGTCATAGCAAGGCGAGCCGCTGCGCGTTGGTCCTCTAATTTAGGCCATAATACGCCTGGTGTATCAAGCAATTCAAGATTTTTACCGATCTTAACCCATTGTTGACCACGTGTATGACCAGCCTTGTTAGCTGTACGTGTTGCTGCAGAGCCTGCTAAGGAGTTAATCAATGTAGATTTACCCACATTAGGAATCCCTAAAATAATAGTACGTACAGAACGACTGCGAATGCCTTTGGCTACCCAACGGTCAATAATTGGTTTACTGAGGCGTTCTACTGTGGATAAAAGCTTTTTATTGCCCTTACCGGATTTAGAATCGATAGCAAGAACAGTAATGCCTTTTTTAGTAAAGAATTCAGTCCATTCCTTTGTGGCTTTTAGGGATCTGCTAAATCGACCTTATTTAACAGTACAATATGCGGTTTTTGACCAACTAAGCTCTAGGATGACTGGTTCGCACTAGAACGAGGAATACGCGCATCTAATAGCTCAATAACTACATCAACCTTTTTAATATACTCCGTAATCATGCGAGTGGCTTTCGCCATATGCCCTGGAAACCAATGTACGATAGGTGAATCTGCCATAATGTCTCCTTTCTATATATCTTTTCATATGAATATATGTATATCTATATTTTTAGCAAAAATAAAAGGCTGCCAACGGCAGCCTTTTTAAGAACTGATAGCGTTTTTTTCGCGAATACGAGCAGCTTTACCAGTAAGGTTACGTAAGTAGTACAATTTAGCACGACGAACAACACCACGGCGCATAACTTCGATTTTAGCTAAGCGTGGGCTGTGAAGTGGGAATGTACGTTCTACACCTACACCGGATGCAATACGACGAACTGTGAAAGTTTCACGTACGCCACCGTTTTGACGTTTAATTACCAAGCCTTCGAATACTTGGATACGTTCACGGCTACCTTCCACTACTTTTACGTGTACGCGTACTGTATCACCAGCACGGAAAGTAGGGATGTCTGTACGAAGTTGTTCTTGTTCGAGTACGTTAATAATGTTCATTGTTTCCTCCTGTTTGCAGACATTCAATACCTACACCTTATAGGCAGCGGACTGTCTCAAATTAACAGTAATATATTATCACAAGTCAATGTACAATGCAAGAGGTTACACACTATATCTTGTATAGATTTATATACCCTATTTGACCGCAAACTATATACAAGATAAAGTATCTTAATCAATGCGGCCTAATAGATCATACAGATCTTGTCGATCCTCTGACGATAGATGCGTCTAAAACCGATGAGCTAACTGCTGTTTCTCTATGTTCAACTAAACCTATGAGCTTCTTCTCTACCCCTGCATCAGTTAGTGTTACAACAGTTGTCCGTTTTATCCATCGTATCGATGGTCTTTTTCTACAAACCCCTAATTGTATGAGTACATCCAGTTGCTCTGATACGGTAGCTGGACGAATCTGTAAACTATCCACTAATACGCGTTGACTCGTTCCTTTACCAATAGTATATAGTTCCATGAGTATTCTATAACGTGAACCTTCACGCTTAGCCGTCACATTACGGAGGGCATTGAATAATTCAACATTTGTAATCATAATGACATCTCCTTACAACTTTGTATACTTTATGTATTCGACATAGATGCCAAAATTCCTGCATAAAGAAAAGGCAACCGCAGTTGCCTTTCCTCAGTTTCACATAGTTAAGACAAATGTAATTTCCTAACTATATAAAATATATGTTATTTTAATGCACTAATATCGCCGATAATAGCCATTACACTATAGGCTAAACGAACAAGTTGTAAACGGTTAGCTTTAATAGCTTCATCTTTGTCCATAACCATTACATCTTCAAAGAATTTGTTGATGGCTGGAACTAAAGTAGCAGGAACAGCTACAACAGCAGTGTAATCATTTGCTTCCCATGCAGCAAGGCTTGCTTCAGATGCTTTAGAAGCAACTTCGAATAATGCTTTTTCAGCATCTTCTTTTAACAAGTCGCTATTAACACCTGTATATTCTACATCTTTTACAAGATTGTACATACGAGTATAGGCTTGAACAAGCTCAACATTTTCATCGATGCGGTTTGCTAACAATGCGTTTACAAGACCTTCTGCATCAGCAACGGACAATTCGTTGTTAGATAACAACAAGTCGATTACATGATGAGGAACTTCGCGATCAAGGAAGATATTTTTCAAACGAAGTGTGAAGAACTCTTCAACTTGGTTAAGCAATTCTTCTTGTTTATCAGCAGCTACATTCAATAACTCCATAGATGCTTTGAAGATTGGACGCAAGCTGATATTCCATTCGCTACCAAGCAAGATGTTCAAGATACCAATTGTTTGACGGCGCAATGCATATGGATCTTGAGAGCCTGTAGGAATTAAGCCACGGCTGAAAGTAGCAACGATGTTATCTACTTTATCGATGATGGACAATACTTTACCTGCTTCTGTTTGAGGCAATACATCGCCAGCAAAGCGTGGTAAATATTGTTCGAAAATAGCTTCTGCTACTTCAGGAGATTCACCATCAAGTAAAGCGTACTCTTTACCCATTACACCTTGTAATTCAGTGAACTCTGTAACCATACCTGTTGTAAGGTCAGTTTTAGCAAGCTCTGTAGCGCGTTCCAATACAACAGCTGCATCTTCGTGTAGTCACATTCTTCACTGAAATACACGGCCCAATTTTAAGCAAACGTTCAGTTTTATCTGCTAAAGTTACCAAGACCTTCTTGGAATACGATTTTTGTCAAACCATCTTGACGGTCGATAAGAGGTTTCTTGCGGTCTTCGTTGAAAGAAGAATTTAGCATCATCAAGACGTGCGCGCAATACGCGTTCATTACCAGCTTGAACTACTTCGATGGAATGATCGGAGCCGTTACGAACTGTTAAGAACATTGGCAATAATTTGCCGTCTTGGTCAACCAATGGGAAGTAGCGTTGATGGTCTTTCATTGGTGTAATGATAGCTGCATCTGGAAGTGCCAAGTAGGACTCTTCAAAGCCACCGCACAATGCTGTAGGCCATTCAACAAGATAGTTGATTTCTTCTAACAAATCATCATCCCAAACGATGGATGCATTTTTAGAAGCTGCAATATCATGTAATTGTTTGGAAATCAATTCACGACGTGCGTCTTGATCAACCATAACAAAGTTTTCTTTTAATGTGTCTACATAGGATGCTGCATTTTTGATAGTAATTTCATCAGCACCTAAGAAACGATGACCACGTGTTACATTACCAGATTTTACAGTAGCAAATTCTACAGGAATTACTTCTTCATCAAGTAATGCTACAAGCCAACGTACAGGACGTACGAATTTAGCATCTAAATTGCCCCAATGCATGGATTTAGGGAAGTTAAGACCTGTAATCAATTGAGGCAACATGTCTGTTACAATATCTTTTGCAGGTACGCCTGCAGTTTTAGTTTCAGCGTAAATATAGCCATCTTCTACAACGAGATCAGCTACATCAAGACCTTTACCACGAGCAAAAGCCGATAGCCGCTTTTGTAGGATTGCCATCAGCATCATATGCGATAGATGCGGAAGGACCTTTATGACGTTCGCTGATTTCAGCAGATGTGTCAGCAAGACCTTTCACGATAAGAGCCAAACGACGTGGTGTACCGTATGTTGCGATGCTTTCAAAAGGAAGATGGGCATCATTTAATTTTGTTTCAGCCAATGTTTTTCAATTGACCTAAGATATTTGGCATAAAGCCGGCAGGAATTTCTTCTGCACCGATTTCAAATAATAAATCCTTTTGCCATCTTATTTATCTCCTTTCAAAAGTGGGAATCCTAATTCTTCGCGTTTAGCAAGGTATTGTTGTGCACAAATACGAGCTAATGCACGTACGCGGCCGATGAAAGCAGTACGTTCGCTGATGGAAATAGCACCACGGGAATCAAGCAAGTTGAATGTGTGGGAACATTTCAATACATAGTCGTAAGCTGGTAATACATAGCCCGCAGCGCAAACGCGTTTTGCTTCTGCTTCATACATATCAAACAATTTGAAAAGCATATCTGTATCAGCTAATTCAAAGTTATATACGGATTGTTCAACTTCGTTAGCATGCCAAACGTCACCGTATGTAACATTTTCATTCCATTTAAGGTCATATACGTTTTCTACGCCTTGAATGTACATAGCCAAACGTTCTAAACCGTATGTAATTTCTACGGAAACTGGTTTACAGTCGATGGAACCAACTTGTTGGAAATATGTAAACTGAGTTACTTCCATACCATCGAGCCATACTTCCCAGCCAAGGCCCCAAGCGCCCAATGTTGGAGATTCCCAGTTATCCTCTACGAAACGGATATCGTGATCTTCAGCGTGAATACCAAGAGTTGCCAAGGATTGTAAGTACAATTCTTGGATGTTATCTGGAGATGGTTTCACGATAACTTGGAATTGATGATGTTGGAACAAACGGTTAGGGTTATCACCATAACGACCGTCTGCTGGACGACGAGAAGGTTCTACATAACATACAGCCCATGGTTCAGGACCAATTGCATGCAAGAATGTAGCAGGGTTCATTGTACCTGCACCCTTTTCGATGTCATATGGATTTTGAACGATACAACCTTGTTCGCTCCAAAAACTTTTTTTGTAGATTTAGTATAATCTCTTGAAATGTCATTGCTGCCTCCACTTTACACAACCGACATAAAATCAACCATTTCGTTACAAACAAAAAAGTCCCTGTAACGAAAAACGTTACAGGGACGAGTATACCCGCGGTTCCACCCTATTTGGCTTGCGCCCTCTTTTTTCTATGTTGGCCTTTACTAACAGATACCTGCGTTCCTGCCAATGCTCTACAGCGCCTTCAACCAAATGTGAGCTTACACCATCCTCACTCGCTAGAGAGGTTTACTACTCTGCTTCATCGCATATATTATACACGATATTGTAGCAATATAGGGGGATGAATGTCAATCTATAGTTATATTTTATTCACCCTTAGCAATACGATCTAAGAATTCAATATAGCTTTGTTTGTTTAATACTGGTATAAATTTATCTAATACATCTTTAGCACCAGCTGCGTCATCATATAGTAAGTCCACGATTGTCATAGCCAAAGCTTGTGCCGTTTTTATGTACGCCACCTCAGGAACAGTGATTTCATATTCTGCACTATGTAGTACACCATTAATACAACCAACCCATGGATGGATAACAGGCATCAAATGAGACACATCACCCATGTCAGTACTTGCTGTCATATGTTCTCCTTGATAGACATTTTCTTCACCAAATATTTGATTAGAATTATTACGTAATAATTCATTCATATGCTCATCATTACGCATTGGCAAATAACCTGGCAAATCTTTTATTACACAAGTAGCACCTACAGCATCTCCACCAGCTTTTAAAGCTCTATTTACACGATTATTACAATCAACAATGGCATCAATATTAGCAGCTCGTACAAAACTTTCAACTTGAACATAATCAGGTACACAATTTACTAATGTACCACCTTGATTAATGATAGGATGGAATCTGAAACAATCGCTTTCTTTTAAAAGTTTCCCTTATAGAGTTAACCCCTCATAACCCCTAGTAAAGCGGCATTCAAAGCATTAACACCTTCATGAGGAGCTGCAGCAGCATGAGCTGTTTTTGCCATGGTATTCAATTAGTTTAGCAACGGAGTCCATTGGAGGTACTGCCAGTCCCATTTCCCTGCCGGAGTTTTTAGCAGTTTCCATGCATTTGCATAGCCATATCAACATCATCAAAGGCGCCTTCGTAAATGAGTTGTTGTTTTCCACCCTAAATATTTAATCTTTCCTTGCTCGCAACTTGTTTCGATAATCAACCTCAACCATTTCCTCTGCTGGTACAGCAAATAAAACTACATCTCCTGCCAATTCATGCATAATAGATTGTAAACCTATTGCAACAGCAAACATATTGGCAATTTGAATGTTATGACCACAGCAATGAGCCGCACCTGTTAAATCATCAGCACGAGGATGGCGAGGACAAAGAATGGCATCTAGTTCACCAATCATGGCAATCGTATATTTACTGTCACTACCTTTTTAAGCGACCTTTGACACCTGTTAGTGCATGATCGGAAGTATAAAGAATCCCAAGTTCATCAAACATATCACGTACTTTTTGATGTTTTTTTACTTCTTTATATCCCAGTTCTGGCTCATCCATAATAGACTCAGCGATTTCACGTAAACGCGGTTGTGCATCAATAATAGCATCACATACGCGTTGTTTTAATTTTTCTTTTTATCATACGACTCATATAATCTCCTTTGTAAAATCGACCGTATCGAAATACGGTCGATTCTTTAATCACACAGCAATATACTAAACATTGTTCAGTAAACTATGTATCATATTAAATTAAACCTTCTAAATGAAGTACAATTTGTGCTAATGCGGTTGCACATATGAAAGTCCCTGCTGTTACAGCAAGTGCAACAGGAATAATACGCCAAGATAAACGGCGGAATGCACCAAGGTCTTTACCTAATGATAAACCTGCATAGGCAAGCACCGGTGTAGTAGTAGCTAAAAATGTAATATGACTAGTTTTTCGATAACCCAAGGTTGTCCTGGCATTCCAGGTAAAGAGATTAGAACCCCAACTAAAGACACCCAGAATACCATAGGAAATTTATTAGCATAAGGTAAACTAGAAATTACGGCACCAATTGTAGCAATACCTGCTAAAATTGCTACGCCCAACAAACTATCACTAAATACATGTTTACCGTCCATTATATTTCCAATAGCAGTAAGGATGGCAGAAATACAAACAACTATAACAAATTGTGTTAATTTTTCACTTCTACTCATGATGCGCTACCTCCTCTGCTAAATCTTGTTCCCGTGTACGACCAGTAAAAGAAGTTGTAAGACTTTTCCATAATTGGCAAGGAAATAAATAAACCAAAATATACACCTAATACAGTAGTCAACAAATTAGCAGCTCAGCTAGAGCCATAATTTGTTGTTCATAAGCAGGATAAACGGCAACAATTGGTGCTGTAGCAGCAGCCATCATACTTGCACTACCTACGCCAGCCCCCATTGCAAGAGCTAGTGGATGAAACCAACCTGTATTAGATAATAAGCCAGCTAATACGGAGGACCACATGGCACCTATAAGAACGCCACAGATATACATGCCCATAACACCACGGCCTTCAGGAGAGCTAAAACCAAATTTATCAATTATAATCGCTACATTTGGTTCACGGTCTACAGAATAACAAGCACCAACAGGCTTCGCGACGCATACCTACTAATAGTGCTACAGGTAAACCAAAGATAATTGTACCTAAGAAGTGACCTAATTCTTGAACTAATAAAGCCCAACCAGCACTTGCTAACACACCAAGGTTTGGACCAATACCAAGGCCTACTTTTACCATTAAGATCATTACTGCAATACCAATATAATCGGCAGAATTTTCCATTTGTTTTTATTGTAAGAATTTTTGAATTTTTGGAATTGAAATTAATAACCCTAAAATCAAAGCATACAACAATGGTAAAACACAACAGGACCGAGTCTTTTAATCCCTATGAATTCTGCGACTACGGTAAGCACAAGTGCTAAAAAAATGAATTCTCAGGTTCCCCAAAAGCTGCATAATGACCTCCTATACCTAACACAAACATAAATATGACACCATTATAATATATTTTTATATAATGATAAATATTTTTTTGATAAGTATACATGTATACATGAGAAGATAAATAATTTTAACTATCATGACAATATTTTTTAACATCAAATCAACTTTTTGAGATACAAAAAGCTGCCATAGAATGCGGTTTTACGCATTCTATGGCAGCCCCTAATCTAAAAATGAAATTTTTCACAAACCCATAATTAATATAAAAAGTACTTGATAATAAAAACCAGTCATTATTACCATCAGAATTTAGTACATAAGTAACATATAAAAATATAATTACAAAAATATAGTTTTAGGTATTATATATAAATATTCCTTCCATAACTCTTTTTAGCTATATAGTTATCACCATTGTAATGAAGATAGTCCAATGCACTATTATTGCGTACATATATAACAATAAATTGCCATATAACAGCAACTATTAATAATACATTTTGAAATCCAATAGTAATTTATAAGATTCATATAATAAGCTAAAACACCTAATATAGCAAATACACTTTCTACTATTTTTACTTTTTAATCTTTCTTATACGATATATATTAACTAAAATTTCTTTTTCACTATGTATATATCCAAACGATAAAAATAATATAGTAGCTGACAAAATTATTAGTCCAGTCATAACATCTAGTCCAGCCCTCCTTAATTTTTCGCTCCTACTATTCCTAATTATTTCTATCTATTAATCTTTTAGTTCTAAGACGTACATAATTATCTTTAAACATTTCAATTTATCATCTAAACATACATCCATTCTGCAGAAGTAGTAACGCGTAGTGTCACTTCAGTTGCAGTAGCATATAGCATTTAAACTATTTTTTTATAATCTATCCGCAATAGGTATTTCTTTTCTATAAAAGTATCTTAAATCTAAATCTTTATTTGTCCAAAATTCAGATATCTGACTTCTAATAAAGCCAAAAATCTTCCTTACAAATTATACTTTTATCAATAAAACTTAAATTGCCTTGAATGGCATCCCAAAAGCAATAATATAGTAATCATGACCAGAAATAGTAATTTTTATTGCTATATCAATACTATTTATTTCATCTGAATAAAAATGTAGTAAATTCATCATTAACAATACTAATCTGTTCTATGATTCCATTAATATTATTTGATACTATTTGATGGTAATCTGTATCTTCATTCATTTTAATACAACGTTTTATTTCAAAAATCAGGATATTCATCATAATCCTCAGTTTCTATATAGTCATTAACAATCTCAATGTATGAATCCTGAATTTGTAAATATATCACTACATCATTATTTTCATCTAATCTTTTTCCTTCTATCTGGAGTAAAAATGGGTTTTTGAGAAAAATATTATCGACATGTTGATTCATTATACTTGCAAGTATATCTAAACTGTTTTTATTTATATGATTGATCATAATTTTTACTCTATTTCTTAATAATATAATACCGATTCAATAGCTCTTTATTAAAGGACAAATAAGATTGCCATTAAAAACAACAATACAGTAAATAAAGAAAATAAATAATAAATCCATTTTTATCTGACGCTTTTTTTACACTAAAAATTAATCCGAATTCTAACAAGTATACATAGTCACCTAAATCATCATATTAGAAACATAGAGTCATTCTTATTTACTTAATTAAGTGAGTAAATTTATTTATCTCATACGACTTCAAAGTAAGAATTCGTATCTGATATACCTTCATCATAACCCAAATTAATTTCTACCTTTCCCTCATTAGTAACAGTAATTGTTATAGAAGATGGTGTTTGCATTTTAGCAGATTTAAAAGTGCATATATAATGCACGAATACATTGAGCCATATGCATGGTACCTTCGATATAATTATCTAAAATTAATTCCTGGATTTGATAAAAGTTGACCAGAGTAAGCTGTGCCTTCTAAATTGATATAATAAAAATCTACAATCAACAGACTCTTCAGTAGGAACTCCATGTAGAAAGCATTACATCCCAATCCTCACTATCAATCATTTGATATAGTACAGTTGCACTTTGTTTAATTAAATCATTTGTATGTGCATGCCAGACTTCCATATCTACATTCAGTGATTCCTTGTTTAAAAAGATCCTTTTGTGCAGTATTATCTACTTCCGAACTATCTATTTCTTTTTAGTTTTTTTCTAAATATGTTTTTCAAAAACGTTTTTCATATGACTCCTTATTTTTCTACAAAAAGGATTACCTAGTGGTTGTTTTAATAATTCATTTCTTTCTTTATCATCAAGAATCCAAAAGATTATCGTTAAGTCCCTAAAGTTAGATATTCCCATTTTAAAACCTCTTCTAAATCATATTTCTGATTAAAATTACCATACTGAAATGATATTTTAATGCCTAAAGAATCATCAACAATAACATTCATTATATTCCATAAATAGTCTTTGTTTATTTCATCCTTTTGACAATGCGAATATCAAATGTAGTAGTTCATCCCAATATTTTTCTAATTGTCTAGCATTAGCAGATTTTTTTCAGAAATTGATAAGCATTAATAAGTTCATTACTATTTACAATATATAAACATATTCTAGTATTTCCATAATCTTTATCAATTTCAGCATGGAAATATAATCTATTCCAAGTATTACAAAATTGAATTAGCTATATTATTAATATAGTTAAATATAGTATTACTGTTTTCAGACACGATTGATATTAAATACCTCCACCTTAGAAACCAGAATATACATCTATTCTAGTTTCTGCTCTGATTTTTCAACTAAGTAGATTATAACTTATTAAATTTAAGAGCTTTCTCACAATCCAAAAATTTCTTTCAATATACCAAAAATACTAGCCAAGCAACAAAAACCTGCAC
>BNJV01003054.1_pt1 | contig 32390 bp, 67 predicted proteins | sample 8540591 | NCBI WGS metagenome assembly BNJV01 (sample SAMD00202457, study PRJDB9452) | human saliva metagenome | host: Homo sapiens | reverse complement strand
TTGAATCAACATGTAGAGTCGGGCCCATTTGGGTTCTAATCAGGTCGAAGGTTTTTGGACCAGTCTCTCACCTGTCTTTTAACATATTCTCCCTGAACGTGCGAACATAGCCGCTATGGTCTATGGTGGTAGAAATTATCGAAGCTGTACAGGCCGCTGAGAACCCGCTCTTCTGTATTGGTTACTTGGCCTTCCTAGAAGAGGAGACGCAAAGAAAAGAAGAACTTCTTGTCGGACACCTCATTTCCCTTCTCAGGAAGCGTGGATATTTATCAATTGTGAGAATATGGCCTTTACTATTCTAGTAAGAGGCTCATCGGACCTTGGATGCCTGGAAGGAACCCTAGCAATCCCACAGACATGTTGCCTGGCTTCATAATGGGTTGGTCCGGTTAAGGGCATGGCCCCTGATTCAGAGGTGCTCAATCCTTGAATGGAGCTTGGCGGTCCTGGAGTAGAGGGCTGGGTGGGCAGCTGTGAAATTCATGTCTTACCCTACCTAGATGCCCTTCTAGGCCCAAGGGAATCAAGAAGAGCTATCCTTGGCCGCCTCTTGGCAAGGAAACCTTATCAAGCTTTGGGCTAGACACCCAGGACAAGAGGACTTTGGATTAACTTAGGCTTCCAGCACACAGCTAGCTGGTCAAATTTTGGACCAGGCCTATAGCCTCTTGGGTATTATCATGCATACATGTTTTGGGAGAAACGCTGGGACAAAAAGTGCATTGATTTCATCATAGATCAAGGTGGGATGACCTGGCCTGGATTCGTATTAGCTAACGCCCTAGTGGGCGGCTTGGAAGCTTTCTCTTGTGAGGAGTCTTCTCAGCTTAGTGATTGGATAGTAGCGTAAATGATTTCTCTCTATCCTGGCCTCTACCAATACCTTCATACTATAAGGCAGACTCTTGTAAGAAGACCTGCTGTCAACGTTGGGAGATTGATATCGATCAGAGACACTAGCGGTCTATAAAGAGGAAGGGGCCTTGAGGACGAACTAACAATGGATCGAGATACTGATCCAGAGGCTCATTTCCTTTGAAACTTCCCAATGCATTTCACTCCAGGAAGATGGTCTTTGCCGTCTGGTCTTGGCTAGGGTGAAGACTACCTCTATCAGATCTGTCATGCTCATCCTCGGCATGCCTACTTGGGTGATTTGGAACTCTGTGGGAGTGAAGCAGCATAACAGGGCTTCATAGAAGGCCTTTTTGGCTGATCGACGCTTGTTCCTGATTCGGAATGGGTTCCTTGGGAGGATGACCAGCTTCATCTACTAGGAGTCCTTAGTCAAGAAAGTATGAACCTACTAGCTGCTTTGATGGCCTGGATACAAGTCCGCGTCAGGAGTTTGGGCTTAGGGATATCCTCTTAGATTTGGGTTTGATTTGGGCCCTGGGGACCTATTCGGATCCCTATGGGGCGAAAGACGCCAATTTTCAGCTAGACCTTGACAAATGAGGCCCAAACTGCCTTGACCATCCTGGAGCGACAGACCATTGATCAAGCCTGGACGAAGACCTTGAGACAGTGCAGACCTTGGATATAGCATATGGACATTTGAGATAGAGTCCCAGCAGTAGCAGCCCTACTCCGGCGGCACCTTAATCGTTTCTACCAATACATCATGTATCGACGGTTGCCTCACTTTAGAGGAGCTCGCTTGCTGACTTGAGTGGGCCTATGGCCGACTTAATACCCTCTTTGCCCAGCCCTCTTGTTGCCACTATGGGGGACCTAGCTAGGAGCTATGGTGGATTGGTCGGAACAAATTGAATATGATACGGATAATGTAGACCATATTTTTATGGCCTTGAACCAGCTCTAAGGAGCTGGTTTTTTTATAACTTAGGTTTTTAACATGCTTTTTGAAGGGAAATTATTGTATTAGAACCTCACTCTTTTTTCCTTGGATGAGTTATAATAAAGGTAAACTTGTATTCAACAGGGAGGAAATATACAGCCATTTAAATTCTTACGATACATTGACCTCCATCTGGGGCGCCCTTTTATTATGTAGATTGCCCTAGCCAAAATTGTTCCCTAAAGGCTGTAGCTCCAGGCGACCTATCAAGCACTGGATAAATTGTAGATCTGGCCCTCCTACAGGGGTGAATTTTATCCTTATCACCGGTGATATTTATAATTCTGAGGACCATAATTTGACTCAAATCCGCTTTGTCCGCGCTATGGAGCGTCTAGAGCAACTGGCATTCATGTCTTTATGGTACAGGGTAACCATACAGATCCGCTAGCTGGCGGGCCCAGGTACCTTCCTGATATTCATCTCTTTAATTATGAGCCAGAGGCGGTTTTTTGCAGACCGTTTCCCCTCATGGTAGAGGCGGGAAATCGGTGGTATCTACACGCCTATCTGGGAGTCGGCATTGGGTTGGATAATTTATCCCAGTACTATACATACCAGCGATAAACCAGTTCTCCTTGGCCCTTTTGCAGGACTGTAGGATCTAGCCAAGAGGGGCTGTAACTGGACCTTGCAGCCTAGAGGCCTTATTGAACGGGGAATGGATTATTGGGCTCTAGAGTCATATTCATAAGCGTGAGATCAGCCATGAGGCGCCCTGTCTCTCAGCAGTGATCCAGGCTCAGGAGGATGAAAAGATGCTTGCAGCACTTTATCATGCCTTTTGTTATTGAAGACCGGACCCGACCTATGGTGGACTTGGCTTCGCGTCGGGGCTTGGGGGACATGGTGGCTGATTATTTAGCCGCCTATGACCGGACGGCCCATGACAGCCAATCTACGGGCTATCGTGGAAGAGCGTCCTGAGTTTAAGCGCCTGGGCCTCTATGGGCAATGGTTGACAGATGACCTCTTGGCTAAAGCCTGGGAACAGGCTGAGTCTGAAGGGGCTAATAGAGTTATTGGGGACGACGATGAACATTAAAAGCTTACATATCGAGGCAATTCGGTCCCTACACTGACTGGACCTTCCAGGCAGGAGCCAAGGGGACACAGTTTATTTATGGCCTAATGAGGTGGCAAGACTGCGCTCTTGGAGGCTATCCGCCTCATGCTCTTGAGGGTAAGCATCGCAAGTATGAAGATATTGCGGCCTCTATGACCCTGGAGCAAAGATGGGAAGGCTTTTACCTGGGCCGGCATAAGAAGAAACTGGACTTTTCACTCTCGAGGAGAGTCTATTAAGACGGAACCATCAAAATTGTGGTGGCATGGCTTAGATAAGAAGACCTATAATCAGATTTTTACTGTGCCTCTAGATGACCTGCAGGGCTGAGATAGTTCTCAAAGGAAGTGGATGTGCGGACCCGTTTCTTTGGTGCTGAAGGCGGGAAGCGATTTCTGAGGCAGTTAAAGATTTTGGATAAGTCCAGTCAGGAACTCCTAGTGGGATCGGCTATTAGCAAGCGCAAGATTAACGTCATCTTGGACCAATTAGAGGATAATCGCAAGCGTTTGGCTGAACTGTCCCGTCAAGAGAGCGCCTATGTGAGCTGGGACATGAATTAGACCAGCTCGACCAACAAGAAGCAGAACTCAATGAACGGTTGGCGGACCGTCGTGATTACCATAGGGGTATCGATATGGCCCTGCGGGCTTGGGATACTTATCGCCGGGCTGAAGAGGCTCGCCGTCACTGGATTCCCTCAAGGATGGGGAACCGGTAGACGGTGACTATTTTACTAAGTTGGAAGAAATCGATAATGCACGGTCAAATGCGGATGACGTGGAAGGGCCGTGAGGAGGCCTAGTTCCCGACTAACTTTGATCCAAAAGAGCCCCTTTTGGGCGTCTATCGAACTGACATTGAGCGACTCTATTCTAAGAGATTGGGTCAGTGGGACCAATGGGTCCCAGGAATATGAACAAGGTGAGGCTTATATAGCTAATGTTAAGTCTCAGTTGGATAACTTCCGCACTCACTGCTCTACCTGGCGGGGAGACCAAGAGTGGGCAACCCATGTTGATTGGCAACAAGGCGAAGTCCTGGCCCTCAAGTGGCCCTGGCCCGTCAACAGTATGAAGAGGCCCGTTCAGCAAAGTGGTTTTTCAGGGGGACCACTGGGAATTGCAGGTTTAGATTCACTAGCCGCTGCTTCTTCTAGCACTGCTTCTAACCTGGGGTTTGATCAAGGCTTGGAAGAGTCTATTCAACATAGACCGATTAAAGAACCAAAGGGAGAGCGGAAGGAAGATATAGGCCTTGCAAGATGTTAAGTATGACTCCTCCCATGAACTCTATGCCAGTTTGGGCCTGGGTGGTCTAGTTTTATCAGGCTATCATGGTGGCCCTAGGTCTCATGATTGTCCTCCTTCCACTAACCATTGTCGGAGCCATCCTGGCAGCTATCGCCTTGGGTATTTTGGTTTTTGGCCCTACTCAAGAAAAAGACGGAGCCACAAGTTGGCTTCCTTTATCTAGCCAAATTGACCAGTATGATGCCTTAATTGAAGCGGCACAAGCAGCCAAGGATGCGGAAAAAGGAAGAAGCGGCTAAGGCAGCTCCTAAGATCGCCCTAGAGGTCTTGCAAAAGGCCTTGGAAGACGCTCTACATGCATGGAGGACTTGGCTCCCTCAGGGGCAGTAGAATCCACTGATGAAACCGGTCTCTTCCTCCTCCGTGATGAGTACACCAAGTGCTTTGATCAACTCCGTACCTGTGAGGACCAGGTTCATCAACTCAAGAATTATGGGGAAAAGATTAAGGATATGGAAGCGGTTGTGGCCGACCTTTGGAAGCATATTGGCTATGATGGGAGACCACACCGGTAGCCCTCAAAAAGGTCTATGCTATGCTGCGCATTTCCAACAAAAATCGTATTCGTTGAGGAGCAGAAGGAGAGCCAACGTAATTCCTATCACAAGGAATACACTAAGTATGCTCGTTTAGAACAGGACCTACTGTTCAAACAAGGTGAATTCTTGACCCGCCATGGTATGAAGACGGCTATGGAATTTCCGACAAAAGCTCTTAGATCAAAGAGCAGTATAAGCAATGGGAAAAAGATTTATGACCAATCCATGGACCACCTTCGCCTCTTGGCACCAGAAGGGGAGACAGAGGGCCTCTTTATCCGCCGCCTTCACGGGCAAAAGAAGGTAGACCTCCAGGCCGCCTTGGATCGGTCTGGTCGAGATTTGGCCGACTTAGAAGGTCAGCTGGCTGACCTCTACGAACAACGGGGCCAGATAACGGAATCTATGCGGATTCTGGTGGATGACCAAGCCCTCCAAGAAGCCTTGCAGGAAAAAGCTAACCTAGAAGGCCTCCTGGAAGAAGCCTTAGAAGAATGGGCGACCCAAGTCTTTATTGCCCATTGTATGGAAGGGGCTCAAGGTCGTTATGAACAACACAAGCAGCCGCAAATGTTGGCTAAGGCGTCTAATTATGTTAACCGCCTCACAGGAGGTAAGTATACCCTCCACATGAGCCAAGAAGGGATGTCTTCGCTGTCGACCAAAAGGGTCGCCGGCTGGAAAGCCAACATTGGTCCTCTGGCCTAGGGTGACCAGGTATATTTAGCTCTCCGCCTAGCCTTGGCAGAACTCTTTAGCCAGTCTGTAGAACCACTGGCTATCATCTTAGATGATATCTTGGTTCGTTTTGATGTTGACCGACAGCGGAAGGCCTTGGCAGTCTTAGCTGAATTGGGAGCTAAACAACAGGTTATTATCCTTTCCTGCCAACAAGATCTTTTTGCATATGGCTCAAGGTATGGAAGGTATCGATTGTTTCCAATTGACTAAGAGGAGGCTCTGGCTCTTTAACTAGGTTGCTGGACTCACTCTTAGAGCATTTACCCATAGCCACTGGTAGATAAGTTAAGGTTGAAAAATTTTATAAGAATTGGCTCGACTGTAATAAATACTATAAGCTAAAAGCCCTAATTGTGGTACAATATAAACGACTACAGTTGAGAAGCGATCTCCAGGAGGTCGCTTTTTTTGTTACTCAGAACGTTTGGGAGGTAGGGTGTGAATAGAACTTATTTAGACATGATTCAGGGTCAAGAGCCTGCTTATACCCCTGTTTGGTTTATGCGTCAGGCGGGACGTAGTCAGCCTAAGTATCAGGGAAATTAAGAAGACCCACTCCCTCTTTGATATCACCCGCGAGCCGGAGTTGTGTGCCTATGTGACTAATTTACCGGTGGAGGAATACGGCCTTGATGCGGCTATCCTCTACAAGGACATCATGAGCCCTATGGCGGCTATCGGTGTGGAGGTAAAGTTGGTACCTGGTAAGGGGCCTGTCTTTGAACAGCCCATCCAAAGGGCAGCTGATCTAGATCAAATTGGGACCTTTGATGGTTCCAAGGTCTCCTATATCGCCGATACCATCAAACTTTTGACATCTGAGGTCTTAGATGTGCCTTTGATCGGCTTCTGTGGAGGTCCTTTTACCATTGCTTCCTATTTGGTGGAAGGGGACCTACTAAGTCCTATAACAAGACACGGGGCCTTATGGTCAGCCAAGCAGACCTCTGGGATGATCTCATGAACCGCTTGGCGGATATGTCTATTGACTACCTATCCATGCAGGTTGAGGCCGGGGCTAATGCTCTTCAAATCTTTGATTCCTGGATCGGCGCGGTGTCAGCTGAACAGTACCATGCCCACATTTTTCTCCCATATGGATAAGATCATTTCCACCATGAAAGCCAAATACCCTCATATCCCATTGGCTATGAATGGGGTAGGTAATGCTCATTTGGTAGAAGAATGGGGTCAGCTACCGATTGATGTGTTGGCCTTGGATTGGCGGTGTCCGATTGACCGTTTGGGCCAATTGGGGATTGATAAGGTGGTACAAGGTAATTTGGATCCTGCCTTCCTCTATGCGCCTACCCATGTCTTGGATAAGGAGCTAGATGCCATCATTGAGGCGGGCCTTCGCCATGGTCGTCATGTATTTAACTTGGGCCATGGGAGTGTTCCCAGAAGCGGACCCAGCCAAGCTCAAGTACATTACTGAGTATGTACATGAGAAATCCAGAGCTTTGCGGGCTAAGTAATAAGCAATACCTTATAAGTTGTATTAGATTGGATGGGAAGGGTCCCATGACAGATAACAATAAGACCATGGGTCTCTTGTACCTATCCTATGGGACCCCGCGGTCTGAAGAGGAGATCATTCCTTACTTGACTAGCATTCGGGGTCGTCAACCTAGCCAACCGGAGCTTTCCTCCCTCAAGAGGCGCTATGACATCATAGGTTCTTTTTGAAGGGGCTTCTCCCCTCAATGAGGCTACCCACAAGCAGGGTCAGGCCTTAGAGACCTATCTCAATGCTAGGGGGTGGTAATTACTGCCTCTATGAGGGCTATAGCACCTGACCCCTCCATTGAGGAGGCTGTGGAAGCCATGCATAGGGATGGCATTGAAGAGGCGGTCCCTAGTGGCTGCATCTCCTTTCTATTCTGCCTTGGGCACGGCTGACTATGGCCGGCGGGCTAAGGCGGTGGCTGATCGCTATGGAATGACCATCTATCGGGTGGATGCTTGGTGGAACAACCAGGCCTTTATCAAGTGTTGGCAAGAGGCTATTAAGGCCCTAGGAGCTCCAGGAGATGCTTATTATATTTTTTTCGGCCCACTCTTTTGCCTCAAGAGATTGTAACTATGGGTGATCCTTATGTAGAGGACGTTGGAACGGCCGCTAAGCGGCTAGCTCAAGGACTAAGTTTGGACCATTATTGTCAGGCTTGGCAGTCGGCGCCACCGCGAGGGCGTTGGATGGAACCTAAGGTGGATCAGGTCATCAGAGGCCCTGGACCAGGGATATAAACATATCGTCATTGTTCCCCTAGGTTTTTATTACGGAGCATTTAGAGGTTCTGTATGATGATGATGTGGTTTATAGGGAGCAAATTGAGGTTGGTGGAGCTCACTATTACCGCCCTAGCATGCCTAATGATAGGGCATTATTGATTGAATCCATGGCAAGTGCCGTGGCGTGTGTAAAAGGATAAGAGCATGAAACGCATAGCAGTTATTGGCGGGGGCCTGACGGGCCTAGCTGCCGCTTACTATTTAGGACAAGTTAAACCAGATTGGACCATTGACCTCTACGAAGCCCATTCTAACTTGGGTGGTAAGATTCAAACCAAGCGTATGGATGGATTTTGTGGTTGAGTTGGGGCCTGATTCTTACCTAGCCCGTAAGTCTGAAATGACAGATTTGATTTGTGACCCTAGGTCTCGCTGATCAATTGGTGGCCAATGCCACAGGCCAGGCTTATGTGTATACGGAAGGTAAAATCCATCCTATCCCTGGTGGGGCTATCATGGGGATTCCTAGTAAAATGGGTCCTTTTATCACCTCTAGTCTCATTTCGTGGCCCGGCAAATTACGGGCAGGCCTGAGATATTTTTAAGGGCCCTGTAACACTCGATAAAGATGGGGATATCTCTATCGGGCACTTTTTCCTCCATCACTTGGGACAAGAGATGATGGACAAAGCTCATCGAGCCCCTCTTGTCGAGGGATTTATGGTGGTGACATCTATAAAATATCCATCAATCTACCTTTCCTCACTTTATCCAAGTTGAGCAGAAGTATGGCAACATGGTGAAGGGTATGATTAACTCTGCCAAGGCCCATAAGAAGGCAGGTGTAGAGAATGTAACTAAAGCAAACTCAAGGGGTAGAAGGGGATGCAGAACCAGCACCTCAGTTAAGCAAGAAGCGCCTCGCCAAGCAGCGCCTAAGCTCAAGGGCGGCCTTTTTCCCGTCAATTGAAAGATGGCCTTTATGCAGTGGTAGAAGCGATAGAAGCGCAAATGCCGTCCAATGTAACTATCCACAAGTCTTCCCCTGTAGAAGCATTGGTTTATAATAAGGATAGCGATACCTATCACGTGACTGTTAAGGGGCAAGTGTGTATAGCTGATGATGTTATCATAGCAACACCGCCCGCTTCTTACCGGACTTGGTTCGAAGGGGATAAAGCTATGGAACCACTTTATACTATGGACCAAACGTCTTGTGCCATCGCTATCATGGCCTTTGAAAAGGACTCCTTTGATGCTAACCTCTTGGGCTCTGGTCTTCTGGTGACCCGTAAGACAGATACGCCGGTAACGGCTTGCACAAACCTCAGTCAAAAGTGGCCTGCAAACTACGCCAGAGGATAAGATTGTCCTCCGAGTCTTCTTGGGTAAACCTGGTAACCATGCTGTGGAAGAGCATGATGATGAGGGCCTTAAAGCTCTGGCTGTAGAGAAATCCATAAGCTACTAGGCTTTACAGCAAAGCCTTCTTGGGTGGAAATTAACCGCCTGGTTCACTGTATGCCACAGTACTATGTAGGTCATAAGGTGGCCATCGATAAGGTACGCCAATATATTCATGATACTTACCCTCGCCTCTATACCATTGGTACGCCATTTGACGGCATTGGCATTCCAGACGGGGTAAAAACAAGCAAAAGAGTTAGTAGAAAAAAACTCAAGAAAGAGGCTTAATATGACAGATCAAATGAAAGCACAACATCCACACGTAGGTCACCCAGGTGCGGGCCATCCAGGAGCTGCACTAAAAGGGGCAAACCAGGGGCACCTGGTTATGATGCGGAAGGTAACCGCCTGGGTAAAGCTGTGCAAACAGCGGAAGGTTGGCACTCTCTTCATACGGTATACCGTATCGATTTCTACTTATGGAATCAATTTGATGACCAAGAAAAAGAGAGGCCCTTGATGAACTCAAAGCCTTCGTCGCAAAAATTAGAAGAAGGCCACCAAGCTAATACCTCTTCCTATGCCTTTTATGATGTAGTAGGTCATAAGGGTGACCTCATGTTCTGGTTCCTCCGTCCATCCTTGGAAGAACTTAACGATGTAGAGCTAGAATTCCGTAAGCTTAAGATTGCTAGTGTTCTAGAAAATACCTATTCCTTCACATCTGTAACGGAATTGTCTATGTACCTCACATCCAAGATGGAAGGGCCAGAAGTTAAGCAAAAAGCTTTTACCCTCATGTGCCACGCAATAAGTACATGTGCTTCTACCCCTATGAGTAAGTCCCGTAATTTAGAGGATAATTGGTATATGCTGCCAGCCCGCGAACGGGGCATGCTCATGAAGTCTCACGGGGAATTGGGTAAGACCTACTTATCCGTTATGAGTGAGTTTACTACCGGTGCTTGTGGTCTAGATGTACATGAATGGGGTATCACCCTGTTGGGCGATGACGATATTCAATTCAAGAAAATCGTCTATGATATGCGTTTTTGAAGAAGCATCTGCCCGCTATGGGATTTTTGGCGACTTCTATGTAGGTACAATCATAACCGATGATCGCTTGGAAAAAAATCTTCGGTTAATAGCCTTATTATTTAGGGAAAATACGCCTAGTAAGGACATTCTTTTAGAGAATGTCCTTTTTTTCTGCCCAGGGGCTTATAAATTATGTATACATAAGCAAAAAAAGCTGATATGACAAGGATTTTCTGCTATACTAGGAATGTATTGTTGTTTCTATAGAATTATAGAAGTCTATGTATATGTGTATAACCTCTAGCTTTCATGGGTAGAGGTAATCCATAAATTGGAAAGAGGTAGAATTATGACAGATCATCAACAAGATTCGTCTATGACATCTGCATCTGAGCGTGCTCAATTTCAAGCGCAAAGGGCTCTATGATAGCAGTTATGAAAAAGATGCTTGCGGCATGGGTTTTGTCGTTAATATTAAGGGGAAAAATCTCATAAGATTATCGATGATGGCCTAGAAATTCTAGAACGTCTCAAACACCGTGGTGGTGCTGGGGCCGATGAGAATACAGGGGATGGCGCCGGTATTTTAGTTCAGATTCCACATGCCTTCTTCCAACGGGAGTGCGATGTATTGGGTATTAAATTGCCTGCAACGGGCAAGTACGGCGTCGGTATGATCTTTTGCCCACCGCTATGAAGACCTTCGCAACCAACAAAAGGCCATCTTTGAAGAAGTGGTTAAGGAAGAGGGGCAAATCTTCTTGGGTTGGCGTGAAGTGCCAATTGATGCTACCTGCATCGGGGAAACCGCAAAAGGGCCTCCGCCCTTGGTTCCTTCAAGCCATTATCGGTCAAGGTCCAGATGTGACCAATCAAGATGAGTTTGAACGTAAGCTCTACATCATTCGTAAAGCTGCAGAAAAGCGGATCGTTCCTCTCTCTAAGGAGTTGTCTTCTAATTTCTACATCGCATCCTTATCATCTCGGACCATCGTCTATAAGGGTATGCTCACACCTGAACAATTGCGGAACTTCTATTTGGACCTCAATGACCTTGATTTCACCTCTGCTTTGGCCATGGTTCACTCCCGCTTCTCCACTAATACCTTCCCATCTTGGGAACGGGCTCATCCTAACCGCTACATCGTCCACAATGGTGAAATCAACACCATTCGGGGTAATGTAAACTGGATCAACGCCCGCCAAGGCAAGGCTGAGTCTCGTCTCTTCCCTAATATTGAAAAGGTATTCCCAATTGTGGATGCCTCTGGGTCTGACTCGGCTATGTTCGACAACACCTTGGAATTCTTGCATCTCACTGGTCGGTCCTTGCCTCATGCAGTGATGATGATGATTCCAGAACCTTGGGAAAAGAACAAGCTCATGACCAAGGAAAAAACACGACTTCTATGAATTCAATTCCTTCCTCATGGAACCTTGGGATGGTCCTGCAGCTATCGGCTTTACCGATGGTAAGGTCATCGGCGGTGTCTTGGACCGCAATGGCCTCCGTCCTGCTCGTTACTATGTAACCAACGATGACCGCGTTGTCATGGCTTCTGAAGTGGGCGTAGTGGACGAAGCAGCGGAAAAATATTCGCTACAAGGGTCGTTTGGAACCAGGCAAGATGCTCCTTATCGACTTGGACCAACAACGGATTATCTCCGATGAAGAAATCAAGCAAGAAGTGGCTACAGAACATCCTTATGGCGACTGGAATCAGGATCACATCATCCACTTGTCCCAAGTGACACCAGTAGCAGCGGATAAGCTTCCTAAGGTGGATAATATCTTTGAGCAACAACAGGCCTTTGGCTATACCCAAGAGGATATGGTCCGCATGATTACACCTATGGCTAAGGATGGTAAGGACCCTGTAGGGAGCTATGGGTGCTGATGCACCATTGGCTATCTTGTCTGATAAGCCACAGCTCCTCTACACTTACTTTAAAACAACTCTTCGCTCAAGTAACCAACCCACCAATCGACTGTATTCGGGAAGAAATGGTTACCTCTACTCGGGTTATGTTGGGGAATTCTGGCAACTTGACTGACCCGAATAAGGAAGGCACTGCGGCCATTTCCATGCGTCGCCCTATCTTGACCAATCAAGAGTTGGCCAACATTAAAAAAATATTGATTGCGACCGCTTGAAATCCGTTACCTTGCCAATCCTCTTCAACCCTGCCTTGGGTTTAGATGGCTTGAAAGCAGCCTTGGATGAACTCTGTCAACAAGCAGAAGAATTAGCTAAGACTGACGCTAATATCTTGGTTCTCTCCGATCGTGGTGTTGATAAGGACCATGCCGCGATTCCAGCTCTTTTTGGCTGCCTCTGCGGTTCATAATCACTTGATTGTCAAGAAGCTTCGCACCGACCTAGGTCTCATCCTAGAATCTGGTGAACCGCGTGAAGTTCACCACTTCGCGACCCTCTTGGGCTATGGTGTAACTGCTATCAACCCATACTTGGCTTTGGATACAGTAGCAGATTTGGTGGCTCATAAGCGTTTGGGCGACCTCACTGTGGAAGAGGCACAAGAAAAATTACATCCATGCTGCCGTATCTGGTCTCTTGAAGGTTATGTCCAAGATGGGTATTTCCACGGTTCGGTCCTACCATGGGGCACAAATCTTTGAAGCCATTGGCCTCAACACGGACTTTATCCGCCATTATTTCCCTAACACAGCTACCCGTATCGGAGGCATTGGCTTAGGGGGATTACTATTGAAACCATTAGTCGCCACAATCGTATCTTCCAAGATGGGGCTAAGGCTTTGGTACCAGGTGGTTTCTATGGACCAATGAAGGACGGGGAAGAACATCTCTATAACCCATCCACTATCAATGAACTCCAAGAAGCGCTTATCAATAATGACTATAAGCAATATAAGGTATATTCCAAGGATATCCAAGATAATTACCATGTAACACTTCGGTCCCTTATGGAACTCAACCTGCCTGAAGGGGGCGGTATAGCCGTAGAAGAAGTAGAACCGGTAGAAACCATCGTGAAACGCTTTAAAGCGGGGGCTATGTCCTTTGGGGCCATCTCTAAGGAAGCCCATGAAACCATCGCTATCGCTATGAATCGCTTGGGCTGTACATCCAACTCAGGTGAAGGCGGGGAAGATGCATCTCGCTTTTGTGCCATTGCCTAATGGGGACTCCATGAACTCCGAGGTAAAACAGGTAGCATCTGGTCGTTTTGGGGTCACCGCAGACTACTTGATTCATGCTCAAGAATTGCAAATCAAGTGTGCCCAAGGGGCTAAGCCAGGGAAGGGGGCCAATTGCCAGGCCGTAAGGTATCTCCAGATATCGCCCATGCCCGTCACTCCACACCAGGTGTTGAATTGGTATCTCCTCCACCACATCATGATATCTATTCTATCGAAGATTTGGCAGAACTCATCCATGACCTTAAGAATGTCAACCGTCATGCCCGCGTGTCCGTAAAACTGTGTGCGGAAGCAGGGGTTGGCACCATTGCTGCTGGTGTAGCTAAGGCTAAGGCTGACAACATCCTCATCTCCGGCTATGACGGAGGGACAGGGAGCCGCTGGTCGGACTTCCATCAAGCATGCTGGTGTGCCTTGGGGAATTGGGCCTCTCTGAAGTCCATCAAACCTTGATGCTCAATCGCTTGCGTGACCGTATCCAATTGGAAGTTGACTCCAAGTTGATGACTGGTTTTTGACGTAGCTGTAGCTGCAATGTTGGGGGGGCTGAATACTTTGGTTTTGGTACGCTTCCATTGGTGGCTGTAGGTTGTAAGATGGCTCGCGTATGTAACCTTAATACTTGTCCTTATGGGGTAGCAACTCAGGATGAAAAAGCTCCGGGCTCGCTTCTCCGGTAAGCCTGAATACGTGGAAAACCTCTTCCTCTTCATCGCTCGTGAACTCCGTGAGATCATGGCTCGCTTAGGCATCCGGTCCGTAGCGGAATTGGTTGGTCGCGTTGACCTCATTCGCCCCTAAATCCCAAGGTGATAACTACAAGTTGTCCCGGGTAGACTTGAAGCGAATCCTCTTCAAGCCATATACAGATGTGTCTGTAGGGCATATTCATAGTCGGGAACAAGACCATGAATTGGAACGTGGCCTAGATCTTTCCAAATTACTCCGCATGTGTCGACCTGCTATTGAAGATAAAAAAAGCCAATCCGCGCTAAATTGGCCATCAATAACCGCAACCGCGTTGTGGGGACCTTGGTGGGTTCTGAAGTGACCCGCAAGTATGGCGAGGAAGGTCTATCTGAAAATACAATCAAGTTGTCCTTTGTAGGTAACGCAGGTCAGTCCTTCGGTGCTTTCATCCCTAAGGGCATGACATTGACCCTAGAAGGGGATGCGAATGACTACATCGGTAAAGGGTTGTCCGGCGGGATTATTTCTGTATTCCCTCCTCACGAAGCTACCTTTGATGCTGATAAGAACATCCTTATCGGCAATGTAGCCTTTATGGAGCTACTTCCGGCGCGGCCTATATCAATGGTGTAGCAGGTGAACGCTTTTGCCGTTCGTAATTCTGGAATCACTGCTGTTGTAGAAGGTGTGGGTGACCACGGGTGTGAATATATGACCGGTGGGGAAGTCCTCATCTTGGGACCTACGGGCCGTAACTTTGCAGCCGGTATGTCAGGTGGCTACGCTTACCTCTTAGATTTCGATGAACGCTATTGTAACACTGGCTTGGTGGAATGCCGCCCCTGCTAGTGAAAGTGATGTTGATTGCATTAAGGAATTGGTAGAACAACACGTTCTCCATACCAATTCCTTAAAGGGTCGCCATATCTTGGATAATTGGGAAACCTTCAAAAACCGCTTTACTAAGGTAGTACCTGTGGCTTATGAAGAAATGCAAGCTGCTATTGCCAAGTATGTCGCTGAAGGGCTTAGCCAACATGATGCGGAAGAAAAAGGCCTTTGCTGATAAATACGCTAAATAATGAAAGAATTACTTTAGTTTTAACTTAGCCTAGAGACCTTAATTAAATAGTATATTCAAAGGAAGAGCTCACAGGCGTGAGCTCTTCCTTTATGGTATAGTAGGATATATGTAGTTGATAAAGGAAGGTAATTATGAATAAGAAACTCTTGGCCACGTTAGCTTTAATAGGTATTTTTCGCAACCAGTTCTGGCTGTGGCTTTTTGGCTGGCATGAATAAGGATGCGGCCAAACAAATTAAGGCAGATAAGTCTGGTCAGGCTAGTCAAGAGGATAGCAAGGATAAGGCTGAACACCATATGCAGGATATGGCTGGCGCTATTGCTACTATGAATGCAGGTGATTATAAGGGGGCCATCAAGGAAGCAGACCGGGTTATTCAGGCGGATAGTGACAATGATTATGCCTATTCCGTAAAGGGCCTTTGCCAGGCCTTGGATGGGGATGTAGAAGGGGGCCTAGAAAATGTTAAGAAGGCCTATGACCTCAATCCTCACAATGTGGCTAATTACTACAATACGGCTATGGTTTATAAGTTGGGTGGTCAATTAGATCAAGCTAAGGAGTGGTTCGACAAGGTCCTTAAGGATGATCCTAATAATACTTGGTCCCTCTATGGGGTAGCCACCATTTACGCTGACAAGGGGCAAGATCAAGCTGCATGACTTGGCTTAAGAAGGCCATCGACACTAATCCTATAGTTAAGCAAGCAGCTGCTAGCCAGGATCACTTTGCCCGTTTCACGGCCGTTCTGATTTCGAAGCCCTAGTAAAAATAGGTAGGGCCTTCTGTATGTTGGAATTCCGACCCTTATGGATAGACCGAAATGACTGCCTATCATCAAATTCACAGGTGACTAGGGATAGAATATGGTAAAAATAAAGTGTTACTAGATATTACAGGGTAGGTATAAGCATATGAAAATTGAAATATCCGCGACCCGCTTACTTGCTATTATCGGTATGATTATCATCTTGGTAGCCCTTATTTTTCGGCCTTGCTGGCTGTGGGACCTCTACAGTCACTGTAGAAAAGGTACAAGAGAAGGAATTACCTATAGCTATCCAAGCGGATGCCAATGTAGCAGCTCTTAATAAAGGCCACCATACAACCTGAGGGTGGGTGGTCAAGTGGCGCAGTTTACTGTTAAGGTAGGGGACACGGTCCAAGCAGGGGCAAGTGGTAGCTATCTTGGATACATCTAGCTTGCAGGCTCAATTGTCCTCCTTGCAGGCCAAGCTTAATGAGGCACAAACTAGTTCCTATTCTACGACGACCACTACACCAGCAGCTGTGTCTAGTGGTCAGTAGCTACAGGCACAATCCATGTTATCTGCAGGGATTATCACCCAGAAGGAATACGACCGCATAGCCTCTCGGGCTGGTGCCCAAACGACGACCGTAGCCTCCTCTGGTGGTGCTTCCAATATAGCGGGTATTGAAGCGGCTATGAGTAAGATTCAAGCAGACCCTAGCCAATGCTCAAATCAAATCCCCTATAGCAGGGGTGGTGACGACTATTTATAACGAAGATCGAAAGGTGGCCATCCAAGGACGGCCGTTCATGTTGATCTCTAAAGCGACTCCAGTCGTTGCTTCATTGAGTCTGCCACAAGCGGTAGCCAAGGTTCTGGCTACACCAGAAGCTAAGCAAACCATCAAGGTTCACCTGGTAGTAGGCGATACGACGATCCCAGGGGAATTGACCTATGTAGATACCAGTGCAGCTGATGGAACACCAGCGGTTTTGGTAAAAGGCTACCTTCGATAATAGTCAAGGCCTTATTAAGACAGGGAATTTTATCCTCTCTTTATTGGATCTGACGCAGTAGCCCCAATCCTTTCCATACCGGAACAGGCTATCCATGAAAATGATGATGGCAAGTTCGTCTATGTTGTGACCAAGGACAATACCGTAGATGTGCGGGTTGTATCCCTTGGAGAAGCAACAAATGGTTATGCACCAGTCTTATCGGGCATCTCTGAAGGAGAAGTGGTTATCACATCGTCTGGAACCTATGAATTAGGCCAATCGGTCAAGGTTAAAGAATAAGTTAGAAACGAGGAGGCGATTACGATTTTAGAATTTAAACGCTTTGAATTAGAAGATAAAAAAATTATCGATAAATATTTTTAGCTTGCATCACTATGAAGCATCGGATAATTGCTTTACAACGCTCTACATGTGGCAAGATGCCTATGGCATCTCCTGGGCTGAAGAAAATGGAGTCCTTTACATCCAAGGGGTGGAAAACGAGATACCTTCCTCTTGCCTCCTTTTGCTGGTAAGGACGCTAAGTTCCTAGACGGCTTGCTCCGTGCAAAGGAATGGTTCCTTCACAAGGGCCTTCCCTTCTCTTTTAAGGGGATTTCCAAGGAAGTAAAAAGAGCGGATGGAAACCCTCTGCCCAGGGCGTTATGCGTTTACAGAGGATCGAGACAATTGGGAGTACATTTATAAGACATCGGATCTCATTAATTTGTCCGGCAAGAAGTTCCGTCAAAGAAGAATCATCTCAACCAGTTCCGCATGCAATATTCCAACTATGAATACTTGCCAATTACGCCGGACCTCTTTGACGAATGTCGTAAGACCGCGGCGGAATGGGTGAAACTCATCATGAAGAAGGAATTGAGGATGAATTGGTGGCTATCAACCTCCTCTTTGACCACTGGGATGAATTGGGCCTTAAGGGAGGCGCGATTAAGCTCTTCAGGGCGGATAGAAGCCTTCTCCATTGGGGAACTTATTAATGAGAAAAATTGCACTCATTCATATTGAAAAAGGCTAACCCTGATATTCGTGGCCTTTACCAGGCTATTAATAATGAATTTATCCGTCACACCTTCGGGGATACGGAATTCGTTAACCATGAAGAAGATATGGGATTGCCAGGCCTTCGCCAAGCTAAGGAGTCTTACAATCCGGACCACTTTGCTGAAAAAAATACGACGCTGTTTATGCTAATCCTGAGGATAATGCGACAGGTGGTAAATAATCTGAAAGCGAGCACCGGGTGCTCGCTTTTTCTATATAGCTCCAGCTAGGCTGGAGGCTGAGGAGGAATTATGGAATTTAGAATCGCCCAAGAAGCTGATCGGGAGGCTGTAGAATCCCTTTGGGCCTACTGCTTTGAACCCAAGGAAGATCCCTTTTTCCAATACTATTTTGGATCCTGTTACGAGCCTAAAAAATACCATGGTGGGTTTAGAAGAAGATCAAGTTCTTTCCACGGTTCACCTCCGCCAGTATGATTTGGTGGTACGGGGCCGGGTTTTACCAACCTCTTATATGGTAGGAGTAGCCACTCATCCCGCGGCCCGTCGGGGTGGCGTAGGTGGGCGCTTGCTTAAGGCCTCCTTGGAAGAGTTGCGGCAACGCGGTCAGGTTATGACCATCCTCATGCCATCTAAGGCGGGTTTCTATCAACAATATGGTTGGGAACTCTACTGCCATCAATGGGTACAAACTATGTCCCTAGAGGACTTGCGACCTTTAGCTGATCGAAGCCTCCACTTTGGTTTAATCAATTCTGTAGATCAATGGACCTGGTTGGCCCCTGTTTATGAAACCTATACGGCTGGCTTATCAGGCTATGCCTTACGGGGGCCAAAAAGAATGGAAGCGGCTCTTGGAATCCTTCTTTTGCAGAAGGGGTCCATGTGCCATTGCCCGCAATGATGAGGGGCAAGTAGAGGGTTACATGGCCTATCGCTTAGGGCAACCGGAAATTATGGTATCCGAATTCATTTATACAACTCGTCGAGGGCAGGGAGCCCTCCTTAACTACCTCTATAACCACCGGTCCCAAGGGACTAGCGTTCGTTGGAATGAGGGCCTCCAAGACCAAGGCTTCCGTCTCTTCCCCGATGGAAAGACGGGTCATACCACCATGCCATTCATGATGGCCCGAGTAGTAGATGTTAAAGGGGCTTTAGAAGCTATCGGAGGCCAATCCTTCTTGGATTCTATCCCCGAATCTGAAAAATATGCTAGCCCAAATGGGGCAGGCTCCAGACCAAGTGGAGCGAGAATTTACCCTAGCCCTGGATGATTCTATGTGTCCGTGGAATCAAGGTGTTTATCGAATTGCCGTGGCCTATTCTGGCCAGGTTCTAGTAGATAAAGCTTTCCCATGATCCCTAATAGCCAGTTGGTAGATGTATCCATGGATGTAGGGGCCTTGTCTCTCCTCCTCATGGGGGTTATGTCGGCTGAAGATCTAGCCTTTGAAAATCGCTTAGCGGCTGGTGAAGGCCTATTAGATGTCTTGGATACCTATTGGCCAAAACAAAAGACCTATATCAACGAATGGTGGTAATAGGTTTACATATGATGAAAGTAAGAGGTTGCCTTTAATTGCCTTTGTTAGATGAATTTGATCAGTCTATTCTCAATTTTATAATCAATTTATTCTAGATTCACCAGTGGCTCATAGAACGCTTGTATACTATACACGTATAAGTGAGAGACCCTATGGGTCAGCATATTTTCTCCCATTAGAACTCTGTTCTACTCAATATGTTTCACTAGAGTATACACTTAACACTCCCTTATAAGAAAACCGCAGGCCTGAGCTTGCGGTTTTCTTTTTATCATAGTGGAATAGGATTCTTAGTATATAACTTATGATTAGGGGAAGTAATAGGGGTTTTTATCTGTGTACAAAGTACCATTTTATATAAAAAAATAATAGATGACATAATGAAAGATTCTGTTGACTGTATTAGTTGATTTAGCTATAATGAGTGTCTAATGAAAGGGTTTCGGACCCTTCTTGATGAGGTGTGTAAAAAGGAAAGTGGCATATGAACAATAAATTGGTGTGCAAAGTTCTTGTGTTGGGGACTCTTGCCTGTGGCCTTCAAAGTATGGTTTTTTTGCTAACGAAGTTTCAGATACGAATGTAGGTAATGGTGGTGCTAACAGTTAAAAAGACCTATAAGTCTAATTGGCTTGATCGAACAGATATAGGTATCTCTTGGGAGGCTGGAAGACGGGGTGCTAACGAATCATCTACCAATAATTATGGCTGGCAACTTAATGACTCACATGTAGAACGGCGTGATGTATCTACCCAAAAATACTAAAAAGGGACTTAATAAGGCCTATATAGAAACATTACAACCCATTGGCCACTATGATGAGAATTCCAAAAAGTGTAGTCTTCTTACAAGGCAAATTGGGTCGAGGGACAGTTTATTAAATCCCAAAGCGTACGTGGGTATTTTTTTGCCAGAATTTCGTGTAGGCCCTTATGGGTTTAACTATTATGTACAACAAAAATACTGATTCTACAAGCTCTGAAAGTCTTGGTGGTGTAGGTTCCTTAGGCCTAGGGTATCGCCACATGAGCAGGGGTGACAACGCCTATGTGGGGGTCAATGCCTTCGTAGATCGGTCCTTTAAAGATAGTTATAAGCGGGTTTCCGGTGGTCTTGAGTATGTGGTAGGTCATAATGAATTTTATGCCAATATTTATAAGGGGTTAGGAACCAGCGGTTTTGTAAAAAACCATGGGAGGAACGACCGATTTATCACGGTTGTATACACCTGAATTATACCCCTAATGGTCTTCCAGATGGATATCCTACGTGGAATACAATTCCTTATGAAAAATTATAATAGCTATGATATGAATCGAGCGCTTTCTGGTTATGATGTGGGCTATGCACGAACTTTCAAGAATGCACGCTGGGTCCGCCTTTATGCCAATGCTTATGCCTGGAAGGGGACTAGTGGCAGTCATGGTCAAGAATACTACTATAATGGTCAAGGGGGCCTTTGTTTGGGACTCATGGAAGTAGCTCTTATCGGGGACTTAGGTTTGGCTCTGAAATGCAGTTGACCCCTAGCCTATCCTTGGATTTGGGCTATGACAAGAAGAAGTATATGGCTAGTGGTATCTATGTAGAACTTAAATACACTCTAGGTAAGTCTAAATTCGCTTACTTTGAGGGGCCAACATAGCGATGATAGTCATTCTTATGCGCGGTCTAAGATGCTAGGTAAGGTTCATCGCTTAGATATGACCGTTGAATCCAGTCACGATGTGGAATATTCCTACGGTGCACCAATCGATCACCTATAAGATTGAATATAGACATGGGTAAAGTTAGCGCATATGTAGTAGAGTAGCGTGATCTTGTCTAGAATTTAATTTCTTTGAAATAAAAATAGGGCTAGGACGTATGTCCCAGCCCTATTTTTATTTAGGTAGAGGGTATGTTTTTTTATGATTCTTGGTCTAAGGGAATGACCAAGGAGAAGGTGGTTTTTACATTAGGTGTGCTTTGTACATCTACGGCAGCCTTATGAAGTTGGGCCACACGGCGTACAAAGTAAAGACCCAGGCCAACGCCCTTGTTTTTTTCTTGTGAGATCGGGAGGCATCCGTTTGGTAAAGGCGGTTCCAAATCTTAGAAAGGGCTTCCTCTGGTATGCCAGGACCGTCGTCTTCTACAGAGATAACCACAGCACCGTGCAAGCGATAGCTCTTAAGTTTTACTTGGGAACGAGTAAACTTAAAGGCGTTATCCAAGAAGTTGCCAATGGCCCGTTGGAGGGCTGCTGGATGGCATGTTAGCAGATGTTATCAGCTATGTTAGCAGAAAAATTTGATGTGATTCTCTTCGCTTAGCCGTTCATAGTCATGAGCTATGGCGTGGAGCATAGAGGAGAGGTTAATTTCTTGCTTAGCTAAGCTGTCAAATTGGTCTAAGCGGGCCAGATCTAAGAGCTGAGAGATGAGGTCGGTCATAAAGCGACTCTTTTGATAGATGTTGGTGAAGGCTTCTTTAGCCTCGCTCAAATCTTTGATGTGCTTGCGACCGAAGTCTGCCTCTGCCTTGATGACGGCAATTGGCGTCCGTAATTCGTGGGATACATCAGAGGAAAATTGCCGTTCTCGGGTGGAAGAATCATCTAGGGCCTTGAACATCTTGTTGAGCGTGATGGTCAATTCAGATAATTCGTCATCTCCAGAGCCCGCAGCAGGAATACGGCGAGACAAGTTTCTGGAATTGGTAATTTCTGCTGCTGTTTTGGTAATGTCCCGAACTGGCTTTAAGGATCGCTTGATGAGTAAGTAGCCACCCAAGGTAGCAATGATTAAGAAGGCAATCCCTCCAAAGAGGAGGGTATAGAGCATATTGACAGTCCGACTATTTACATTACGGATGGGTGCGATCCCTCTAATCCAACCGTTGAAGGCACCATCATGAGTTGGCGTATCGTAATAGTAATAGGTCATATCGTTGATGGTGATTTCAGCAATTTTGTTAGGGGACATGATGGTTTGTTTAGGAAAACCATCAGGAAGGGCCCCTTTTCAGGATAAGACCTTCTTGGGAGTAGAGAATATAGAAGGATCCCTTTTGGTAGGGTTGGAATTGATTGAGATTATCTGCCATGGTAACTGCGGTGGATTCCAGACGGGTATTGAGCTCATTACTTTCCCAACGTTGGGTAAATTGGAAGATAAAGACTGATAAGAGGATGAGCACGGCCGAAAGAAAAATGGTATACCAAGCGATAATCTTAAATGTTAGGGGACCAACGGTCAAAAAGACGAGGGGCCCTAGTCGTATCATTTGTTGGATTAGTGTTGTTCTGGAACTCGGAAGACATAGCCTACCCCGCGTACTGTTTGAATGAGTTTATCATCGCTGGAAGCATCAATTTTTCCGCAAAATCTTTGATGTACACATCGATTAAGTTAGATGCAGGTGCATAGTCGTAGTCCCATACATAGTCGAGAATTTGTTGGCGAGATACCACTACGTTTTCATTGGAAGCAAGGAAATAAAGAAGGTTGAATTCTTTTTGGGTCAAGGTTACATCTACGCCGTTCACTTTGACTGTGCGAGAGGCTACATTGATGGTTACAGGTCCTACTACGAGATCGTTAGATACGGCACCTGCAGAGCGACGTCCTAAGGCGTAAATACGAGCGATGAGTTCTTCGAATTCAAATGGTTTAGCCAAGTAGTCATCAGCACCGGCGTTAAGACCATTTACCTTATCTTGAACGGTATCCTTTGCTGTGAGCAAGAGGATTGGTGTAGTGATTTCTCGTTCTCGGATTTTTTTGAGGGCCGTAATGCCATCCATAACAGGCATCATGATGTCCATAACTACCACGTCATAGGTGGAGTGGGAAAGCGTTTCTAAGGCTTCTTCACCGTTGAGGGCAGGTGTCAACTCACCATATCTTCTGCACGAAGATATTTGGCAGTAATAGAATTTAACATTTCTTCGTCTTCAACTAAGAGTATTTTCATGGCTTTTAATCTCCTTATATTAATTACAATATATGCAATTTATATTCTTCTTATAGATCTGTAGATAGCCTATATGGACCGCTTCATTCTAAAGTATAGAATCATGGGAGCCAAGCTTAAAAAAACAGAAATATGAAGAACTACTTTTAATTCTCATTCAGTTTACATGAAGATAGTGAGAAATCAATGAAAAATCTTCTTCATAAAAAAATAAAAAAATGAATAAATTTTTAGTGAAATCATTTTTTTCATTAAGAAAATAAATAAAGTGAGCTTGGTGCCTCTGTTTGAAAAAGCTTGACCTAGGGAAATCCAATATTCAGAGTAGTTCTAATAAGTATAATTGTGATATTTGTCACATAGTCTACCCTATAGGGACACTTTTTAAAGAGATTAGGGAGATTACTACTCTTACAGGAGGCTTATTGATAATTATGTTCAGTATAATTTGCAGGCATTTTTACTATTACAAATTGTGCTTAGACAAAGGCTTCTTGATAAGGGATAATGCATTATAGACTATACGATAGTGTGCAGCCCTCAGGGACATGACACGCTAAATCATAGTAGGTTTTATGAGGAGGTTATTATGGAACAATATGATGTTCTAGTAGTAGGTAGCGGTGGCGCAGGCATGCGTGCAGCTCTCGAAGTTGGTCGCCGTAAGGGCTTGAAAGTAGCGCTTATCACTAAAATTTTTTTCCAACCCGTTCTGCCACAGCAATGGCGCAAGGTGGCGTTAACGGCGCTTTGAAAAACGTAGCAGCTGAAGACTCTATCGAAACACACACATTTGATACCGTTAGGGTTCTGACTATCTTGGTGACCAAGATGCTATTGAATTCTTCTGCTCTAAATGTCCAGAAGGCATTTTAGAAATGGATCATATGGGTGCTCCATTCTCCCGTACCGATGAAAACAAGATTGCGCAACGTAACTTCGGTGGTCAATCCTATCCCCTGTACTTGCTATTCTGCCGATAAAACAGGCCATGTAATCTTGCATACAACATATGAACAATGCTTGAAAGAAAATGTTCACTTTTTTTACAAGAATGGTACCTCTTAGACCTCGTTGTTAAAGATGGCGTTCTCGGTGGTGCAGTTATTTGGAACATGAAGGAAGGCCGCGTAGAAACTATTAAAGCTAAAGCAATCGTTATGGCTACTGGTGGTTCTGGTCGTATCTTCTGGACTCGTACAACTAACCCATTCCTTTCCACAGGTGATGGTATGGCAGCAGCATTCCGTGCTGGTTGCGGCCTCAAAGATATGGAAATGGTTCAGTTCCATCCAACAGGTCTTGGTAAAACTGGTATCCTCATGTCCGAAGCGGTTCGTGGTGAAGGTGGTTACCTCCTCAATAAAGACGGCGAACGGTTCATGAAAAAAATACGCACCTAACAAAAATGGAATTGGCATCCCGTGACGTTGTAGCTAAAGCTATCGAAGTGGAAATCGCTGAAGGCCGTGGCTTCAACGGTACAGGCCTTGATGCTTATGTTGTGGCTGACCTTCGTCACTTGGGTCCTGAAGTTATCATCGAAAAACTTCATGGTATCCGTGACCTTGCTATGTCCTTTGAACATTGCGATCCATTGGTAGAACCTGTACCAATTCGTCCTACAACTCACTACATCATGGGTGGTATCGACGTAGTAGACTACAAGACTTGTGCTACTGAAATTCCAGGTCTCTTCGCTGCTGGCGAATGTTCCTGTATCTCCATCCACGGTGCTAACCGCTTGGGTGGTAACTCTTGGCTGATGGCGTTGTGTTCGGCCGCGTTTCTGGTGCTGGTGCTGCTGACTATGCTGAATCCCATGACCAAATAAACTGCGAAGCTGAAATCGAAGCAGCTCGTCAACGTTGGGAAGATACATTTACTGAAGTAACGAACCGTCAAGGTGGTCGCCCTGTTACCGAAATCCGCGATGCATTGGCTAACGCTATGTGGAATAAATGCGGTATCTTCCGTACTGAAGAACTCATGTCTCAAGCTTTGGAAGAAGTTAACAAACTCATCGAAGACTACAAGACTTGCTATGTAGGTGATACAGAACGCACTTACAACATGGCTTTCGTAAACTACGTAGAAATCGGCTCCATGTTGACTGTGGCGAAAAGCTATCGTATCCGGTGCCCTCTGGCGTAAAGAATCCCGTGGCGCTCACACTCGTGATGACTTTGATAAACGTGACGATGTTAACTACCTCGTTCACTCCATTCAAAAATTGGGCGCTAATGGTCAATATGAAATGAGCACACGTCCTGTTGTGTTCACTAAATACGAACCACAAGAAAGGAAGTACTAAGAGATGAGACAAATTACTTATCATATCCACCGCTACAACCAAGGCCGTTCTTATGTACAGTCCTTTACCTTTGACTATGAAGCTGACCGTACAATCCTCTGGGGCCTTCAAAACATTAAAGACAACCAAGATCCTACATTAACCTTTTTGGCAGCTTGCCGTTCCGCAGTTTGCGGCGCTTGCTCCATCAAGGTTAACGGCGAAGCAATGCTTGGCTGTGAAGCTAAAAATCGATGAAGTAACAGAACGTTTCGGTTCTGATGAAATCGAAAATCGCTCCTATCGGTAACTTCCGCGTAATCCGTGACCTCGTTGTTGATTGGGAAGCTAAGGTTGATCGTCTTCGCACTGTAGCTCCTTGGATCTTCCTTAAAGAAGAATTCAAGAATGGCGAAGTTCGTCAAACTCCTGCAGACTTCAAAAAAATTCGTAGCTGGTACAGAATGTATCCTCTGTGGTTGCTGTGCGTCTGAATGCTCTAAATTGACAGCTCGTCAAGATGACTTCCTCGAACCATTCGTATTCACAAAAAGCTAACCGTTTCGTACTTGATTCCCGCGATGATAACGAAATGGCTCACATTAAACCAGCTTTTGAACAAATGTGGAAATGCGTTCACTGCATGAACTGTATCTCCCGTTGTCCCTAAACACTTGAAACCAGCAATGGACATTTCCAACCTCCGCAAAGAAGCAACTCGTAATGGCTTGACTGGCTCTAAAGGTACTCGCCATGCAGTAGCTTTCAAAGAAGACCTCATGAAAACTGGTCGCTTAAAAGAAGTTTCCATGTCCTTGAAATCTGACGGCGTGGTAGATTCTGCAAAACAAGCATTTTATGCTCTTCGCTTGTGGAAACACAGTAAGATCAATCCATTCGAATTGGTAGTACCACAAAAACCAGTGAATGGTATCGATGGTGTTCGCACTATCATCAAAGCTGCTGAAGAGGAGGCAAACAAATAATGAGTAAGAAATACGCATTTTTTTCCCCTGGCTGCGTACTTGAATCTGCAGCAAAAGAAGACTATTTGGCAACGGTAGCTGTTGCTAAAAATTGGGCATTGATATCCAAGAAATCGACGGTTGGACTTGCTGTGGCGCGTCCCACGTACAAGACATCGAACCAGAAGTAACCTTGGCTACTAACGCTCGTAACCTTGCCTTGGCTGAAGAAATGGGCCTTGATGTACTCACCGTATGTAATACCTGTACTTTGATGCTCACAGAAGCTAAGCATGAGCTCGATAATAATCAAGCTAAAAAGATGCGACTAATGCTAAACTCGCTAAAATTGGCAAAGAATATAAGGGTACATCCGATGTAACTCACTTCCTTTGGGTATTAATCCGTGATTACGGCCTCGATAACCTCAAAGCAAAAAGTAGTAAAAACCTTTGACAGGCCTTCGCGTAGCTGAATTCTATGGTTGCCATATCTTGCGACCACAAGCTGAATTGGGCTTTGAAGACTATCAAATCCCTTCTTCCTTGGCTGATATCATTTCCGCTATCGGCGCTACACCAATCGACTTCTCCCGTAAAGTTGATTGCTGCGGCTTCCATGCTGTGTACCCAGCGCATGACTCTGTTATGCAAATGACTGGTTCCATCAATGCTGATGCTGAAAAAGAAGGCGCTGATTGCGTAGTAACTCCATGTCCATTGTGTCAAAATGCAATTGGATATGTTCCAAGAAGAAGCTAAAAAGACAGTAGCCTTGCATAAAGATATGCCTATCTTGCATATGAGCCAATTGATTGGTTTGGCACTCGGCATCTCTCCTGAAGAAATGGGTATGCCATCCCGTCATTTGACTTCTACTGCAGCTGTAGAAAAAATTCGTTCGCTAAGATCGATCATCTAGGAATCCCTAGGGATTCATGGAATTATAAAAGGACACCTAGCTTAGCTAGGTGTCCTTTCTTTGTGATATAGGCTACGGACAGGAACCCTAGAGCGTGTATAATAGGAGCATAGTTTTTGAATGTGAAGGGGGACTACCATGAATATAGCTGTTGTTTATTCTTCTCGAACTGGTAACACGAAAGCTGTAGGTGAAGCTATTGCCACAGCTTTGGGGGCGCCTGTTTTTTCGGTTTCTGACAAACCTGACCTCTCTTCTTATGAAGGAATCGCCTTTGGCTATTGGGTGGACCGGGCTGATGCTAATGTAGAGGCACGAGAATTTATGGCTAGTTTATCCGGCAAGAAGGTCTTCCTCTTTGGTACCTTAGGGGCCTATCCTGATTCTGAACATGGTCAACGGGCCTTTGCTAAGGCTCAAAGCCATGTAGAAGAAGAGAATCAAATTTTGGGTCACTTTATGTGCCAAGGCAAGATTGATCCAGCTATCTTAGAACGGTTTAAGAACATGCCTAAAAAGGCTGACAACCCTCATGCTCCATCTGCCGAACGGATTAAGCTTTGGGCTGCAGGCGCAGGTCATCCCAACCAAGATGATTTTTGCTCATGCAGGCCAGGCTGCTAAAGAGGCCTTCGGCTTATAATGTAAATATAGGATATTTGTTTTCCTCATGTTTTCTCTGTAGGAGGGTTAAATTCCTCTTAGATTTAGGGCTGTCTATGATAAAATATAAAAGAGTACAGGTAACAATAAGGAGAAAAAATTGTGGAATACCTTATTCACTTTATGGAAACCTATGGCTACTTGGCCATGTTTATATGTATGGTTTTGGAGAATGCTAATATACCAATTCCGTCTGAGGTTATTTTTAGGTTTTGCAGGCTATCTTATCGCCCAAGGAATCTTTTGATATGCATACCACTATGATTGTGGGGATTGCAGCAGGTGTGGTAGGGTCTATCATTTCCTACTGGATGGGGGAATACGGGGGTCGTCCTCTCCTCTTAAAGTACGGTAAGTACATCTTCTTCAACGAGAAAAAGTTCGATATGGCGGAGAAGCTTTTTCAATAAGTATGGTGGGCTAGCGGTCTTTATTGGTCGCCTTTTACCAGGGGTGAGGACTTTTATTTCCTTCCCTGCTGGCATGGCCCGCTACCCTATGGTGCCTTTTTATCGTATGGACCATTCTAGGCACGGTTCCTTGGACTATTCTTTTGGTTTACCTAGGCCATATTTTTAGGAGCCCATTGGGAAGATTTAATCCAATATAACCATATCTTCCTCGAAGTGGTTGTAGTAGTATTTCTTGTTCTGGCTGCCTTTTTTTGGCATCCGTTATTGGCGGAATAAAAGGTAGGAGGCTGACTCATTATGCGCTTGCATAAGACAACCATCATTCTCTTTATCATAGCTCTCCTATTCTTTATGGTGGGTAACCCTTGGCTACCCATTACAGACCCTGTAGAGTCTAACTATGCCCTGACAGCCAAGGAGATGGTAGTGACTGGCGATTGGCTGTCGCCGCAAATCTACGGACAGTATTGGTACGACAAGCCCATCATGGTTTACTGGCTCTTGGCCTTGTCCTTTAAGGTCTTTTGGCTTTGCTGATTGGGCTGCCCGTATGCCGTCGGGTATCATGGGAGCCGCTTCTCTAGCCCTTCTTTACCAAATGATGCGGACCGATACCAATCGGCGAATTATATCTTTGTCTGCAGTGGCTATCATGGGAACGTCTCTTCTCTTTTTGGCCAGTTGCTCATGGGATCGTAACGGATATGATCCTCCTCTTCACCACCGTGGGAACCTGGGGTTATGCCTCACCGAGGCTTGACCCAAGATTCGACTAGGGCTATGGTCTTGGCCTATGTATTTGCAGGCTTAGGTGTCCTTACTAAGGGACCTGTGGCCCTTGTCTTGCCAGGCCTTCTGCTCCTTGTTTTCGTGGCTTATATGCGGTCTTGGACCATGCTCAAGCGCCTCCTTTTCCTGGCAAGGCCTTATGGCCTTTGTTTTTTTGTAGCAGGGCCTTGGTACCTCTATATGTACCTGACTCACGGGATGGACTTTCTCAATGGTTTCTTGGGTCTCAATAATATAACTCGAGCTACCCAGTCTGAACATCCTGAGAATAATGTGTGGTGGTACTACATTGCCTTGACATTGGGGGCTATGATGCCTTGGACAGGGGTCTTTATCTATGGCCTTTATAAGAGTGTGAAAGCCCGGACGCCTGCTTGCGTTTATTGCTTGATTATGGGCCTAGGGACAGTGGTCTTCTACAGCTGTATGGCCACTAAGTATCCAACCTATACCTTTATCAGTATAATTCCTTTCTCCGTCATCGCTGCTGTGGGCCTGGTACAGGCTTTCAAGCCGGGTAGTTCTAAACATCTGGAATGGTGGCTCATCTTTCCAACCCTCCTCTTATGGCTAGCCTATGGGGTGGGGACTCGCTTCCTTCATTGGGGTTTCTGGTATCTTCTTTATATCTTTATAGCCCTCTTTGGCCTAGGCCTTATCCACTACCACCTACGTCGCAATCGCTACATCATACCGGTTTTGGTGGCTATAGGGACTATGGTTATTTCTTCTATCGTCATTACAGAAGGGCTAGTTCCCCTTGTTCATCAGCGGTCTTCCACGGGCCTTTTGGAGGCTGTAGAAGGGACAGATCGCCATCTCTATTACTATAATGCCTATGCTACTTCCTTGGATTATTACACAGGCAAGTCCTTAGTTAAGATTAAGGGTCCGGCGGACTCTAAGCGGTCTGAAGCCTGGGAAGGTAAGTATAAGATGGCACAGATTGATCAAGCTGACCTGGCTCCAAAAACTGGCTGCAGGGGAGGCGGTTATGATCTTTGTTCCCAAGACTGAGGAAAAAGAACTTTGCCCAATCTCCTTTGGCTTCCTATGTAAAGGTGCAGGAGGTCTTGGATAGGACGATTATTTACGTTAATCGATAAATCGAATGGATATAAGTGAGGTTCTTGTGTTATTTGATCCAGCAACATTAGATGCGCAACAAGAGAGGGACTTTGAGGCCTTCGTAGATTCCTTTGATCCACGGATCCGCCACGGGGTGGCTAGCTATTTAGAAAAAGCTTGTTTCCTTTTCCGGTCCTATGGTTTTTAATCCCTGGGGGATCAAGATCCTGATTATGATATAGCGGATGCTCCTAAGAAACGGCGACAGAATTTTTATGGCCTACCTTCTGCCCTCGTATAGGGAGAGCTTCTCATATGATTGTAGCGGAAGCTGTGGGCTATCAAGGGGGCGCTTTACGGGGATTGCCATCACCTGTGAGCGAATGCTCTTGGGCTATCATCATGCTATTGAGTCATCCGCCGTGGCGCCTTTACCATTGTGGCGTACATCGGATGCGGATTCTCCTCATATAGCTAAGGGAACCCAAAAGGACAAGGGCTTTAATGAACCTACCGATACGGTAGTATGGTCCGCCATGGTTGAGGCAGGTATTAATACCTATGATTCTATCTTGTGGAATATCTTCCCTTCCATCCTCACAAGTCCAAGGAAGCCCTAACTAATCGAACGCCTTCCGAAGGGGAGTTGGCCATTGGTTGGGATTATATGAAGGACCTGTTAGACCTTCATCAGACATGTGCGGCCCTTTATCAGGAGGGGCTTCTTACCCTATGAAAGAGGGAGCCCGGATGGACCAAGATTTGCCAGGGAGTCAGACCAACCCCATCCTGGCCGTAGGCCGTAAGTGTGCGGGTGTCCTAGAGTCTTTTGGCATTCCATCTATAGCTCTTCGTCATCCTGCTAATGGGGGTGCTAGCGAATATCGTCGTAATTTTATGGATGCTATTAGGAATAAATCTCTATAGGTAAGAGGCGTAAGCCTTGAATAATAAATTAACTAGTAGTTGCCTATTCTGTTGGCATATACCAATATTTGTAAATACTGCTAAAGGCCCTCTGGGGCCTTATTTTTTTATTTATACAAGAAAAAGCAGCTTTCAGAGGAAAGTATTTTTTTAACGAGGAAAGAGCTTTTAAAGAGAAAAAAGACTATATGCTATAATACATTTAACTGATTAAGGAACTCACGCCTTTTTCAACACTAGATCGGATATAGACTCCCGCTCTTGCGGTTGAGTATGTATAGTTGCCAAGCAACAAAACAAACAGACAAAGGAATCTGCTAGAACAGCCCTATGAGAGAACGGATCAGGATACATGTCCTGCCTCAACGCCTTGTTGAGAAGACTGGCTGCTCTTGTTTTCTTGCGGATATTTGCCTCTGTTTCCTACTGCTTAGGCTTGAGATCAAAGACTAGTAATACGTGAATATATATTGGAGGAAACTCGTGGAAACAAAACAAGAAGTACAAGTGACGAAGACTGCACAGGCCCCACAAGAAGGGGAAACCCGTCAAAGTCGTCGCCCTGCTAATCATCGTCCGCGTCGCCCACAAGGGAATGGGACTGATGGCCATCAAACTAAGTCGGCTCATCGTCGTCCTGCCAAGGACCAAGGACAAGAGGGGAAGGCAAGGTTAATAACCGTCGTCCTCGTAATAATAACCGAAATAACGACAACCAAGGGCGCCGCCTTAGTCATTCTAATAATCGCTCTGATGGGACTAGTCGCAATACCCGCAATGGCAGCCAGAATAGCAACCGCAATCGCCAACACTATCCGCACCCAAGAGCCTATGAATCCAGAAATCAAACCTTTGGATCCAAAGGGTAAGTTGATGATTATTCCTTTGGGTGGTCTCGGTGAAATCGGT
>BNJV01001796.1_pt1 | contig 32419 bp, 50 predicted proteins | sample 8540591 | NCBI WGS metagenome assembly BNJV01 (sample SAMD00202457, study PRJDB9452) | human saliva metagenome | host: Homo sapiens | reverse complement strand
GTTACGTAATACGCTGAGTCCGTTTCTTAAATAACACTTGACTTCTGCTCATTACCTATCCCAGTTTGCAGAAGCGCTATGACAATCTACTTTGCCTACTGGTAATCCATTTACATAAACTGAATGTGAGGCACTTTTCCAGTTCCATTGAATACCTAATCATAATATCATAATCACACTTGAGCAACCCATATTCTTGAAGTCTACAGAGCTATCGAGTCTATTAATATAACGTACCTCCTTCCTTCCCATTAGAAGCGTCAGTATGTCTCTCTCAACTTTTATATTTGATAAGGTGGCTTTCTCCGGCTCATATACGCCGTTAAGAGGCAGTGTATCTTTCCTATCTTTATATCATTCAAACTGTAGCTACTGCCATCAATTTTTTTCTCTGTTATATATATATTCTCAACATTTGTTGTGATGATAAAGTATACATTATCTATACTTACATCAAAACTCTGCTCAACTCGAAAAAAGTATCCTCCGTGATTATCGTCAGCACTGGCAGGTGACGGCACAGGTGGGGGCTCCTCCTGTAAGTTCCTTCCCAAATTATAGTTTATTACGTAGAAATTTTTGTCCGCCATCATTATCCTTCGAATCTGTTGCTCATTTTGTTGATATAATTACCATTCCGTTTGGCCCCACCTGTATCTACCCACTTTACATAAGGTGATGATCCAATTCCTCCCAGACCAACGGAGACTCTTGCAGAAGCTAAACTTCCTGCATCCTATGTCACTCCGTCATTAGAAAATTTACAGTAAACAACAGCATTATTTCTTGAGATGCTAGAAGATTAACTACTTCATATATATGTAGCAATATACTTACTGTTTGAAGTGCAATTTACAGTAATTCATACCAGGTTCGTTGTCATTTTTATTAGTGTAATAGCTGTTACGTTTTTAATGCCCATATCTTACCATCTGACGATAAATTTAAATGGTACTGCTTGAGAATCCCTTGACTTTTGTCTTTCATCTGAATAATAACAAACCAAATTTCCATCCTTACTTATATTCTAAAAATGGCCCCCACACTGAAGTCGTTGTAGATGTAGTACCCCGGATCGTGCTTCACAAGGACGCTATTGTCGACTCTGGCTTAAAACGACCAAGGTAACTCGCCATCTAAACTCTTTGTATATTATAATTCTGACTGCGTGAATGGTGAATCATCAAATATATTACCTGCCAATAGAATTGTCCCAGCTATATAATTCTCCTACGCTGAGGTAGTTCATATATACAAGGTTGTGACGTGCGCGTAAGACCAAATCCTCTGTCATATACATTGGAAATTAGTTCAATTTTCTCTCCATCAGAACTTCTGTAAATCGGATATTTGAAACGAAAATCTGTTGTCCATTTCAATATCTACTAGTACCTTCTTTTAGCTGATCGTAAAAGTGGGTTACAATAATACCCGTTTGAACTCTCGTTATTTTCAAACAGATTATTCTGGAATATGTCTCTACCTGATCAAAATGGTAGAACTAATTCGACTTGTGTATACGTTGTCTTGCCGTTAGTATCAGCTTTACTGTTATCGCATCAATTAGCCCACATATCGAAACCATTGCAACAATTGTCAGTATAAACTCTCGGAATAAATTATGTATATTAGCCCCTTACCATTATTTAATTTTAAAAATTATTACAATAATCGAAGATTGTTCCTCCATCAGAATCCCATTTTATTTTCTTGAGGTGATAAGCATGCCTATTATGATCGCATAATTAGTTCTCCTGATATCTCATCATATTGTCTTCAGCATGATAAATCATTACAGCGTTACCCTCTCGTCTTCTACAAAAGAATTCATGACCCGGCCCATATATGCTTTCTTTGCTTTAACGTCATCGGTTTTGAGTCACAGGATAACGTTTCTCCAACATCGTGGATCCAATAGATCTTTCATTACTTATCGATACCGAGAGATGTCAGCACAATAGCAACTTCGTTTCGCTTTGCGGGAATATGTCAAAATATTTTGTCATTATTAGTAATAACTCAGCACCTTCATTAACCCAAAATCCAATTCTTCCCAGTTATAATCCGTGTGTTTAAAAGAACCTGCTCTTGATCTCCAATTCAACCGGCTTCTCATCTCCGGCAATATATATAAATTAGATATCTCTCCTTATATTTACCTTTTCCGGCCCAAACACAGTATATCTCTCTTTATTAAGCTAAATACCGTCATATCAAGGAAAATCATTAAACGAAAAGAATCCCTTAGACTTTTACTCATTCCACTTTCTTGCCAAGAATCTACCAAAGGATTCTTTCCTCTACACTCAAGTAGATATACGGTCTTATATCCCATAAATTATCAACATTCACCTGCATAGTAAATATACCACATTTGTTGTTAAGATAAATGTATTTTAGTGGCGCCCAAATATGTCACTCATAACCTTTTGGTTATAGTTCTTTCCCATATAGTCACCTCATCTGCACGTTTCAAGCCATCTAAGGTATCACTATGCTCGCAGTATTATTCTGTCATATTCAGGTACTGATGCAGTAAAACAATATCTCCTGTCTAGATGCCTATATATGTACGGATCTGCACGTTGCATAATAAATGGATATTATAGATAGTTTGCTCATAGTCATTCATTTTTATCTCCTTACTGAATCAAGATACATTGATAGAATCACAACGTCTCTCTTCACATATCTTATAGTTTAGATAAATCGACTTTGGTGAATACTTTTTGATTCTATCTGTTGAATAAGTTTCCATTACAGCTGTCGCTGCAACTCCTTCAACATTTTGTCGACACCGTTGTAAGCTTTCTCGGTGAAATATACTGTAGTACGCTAATATCAAACCCCATTAACCCGAAGTCTATCGGTATACTGTATCCTTCTCTTACAGCCCACTGCATAATCTTTTAGTGCATAACTATCCCCTGAACAGGAAAGCTAGTTTTGTTTTATTATTTTCTTTACATATTCTTCACCTCTTCAAAAAGTCCTTTTTCTCCTATTATTTCCATCTCCAAATCAGGATATATCTCCATTGACGCTCTAAACCCCTGCCTCTCTGCTCATGTATATATATTGTGTATCGCTTTTTCCTCCAGTGGGGGACATATAAAACACGATTTTCTTTTATATCCCTTAGACACGTAATATACTTTTACTGCCTCTGCTGTAGCCTCCATTTCTGTAATTTGACAGTCGTTATCATTTCTGATACTTGATTACCAATACATACAACTGGTATGTTTAATGACAAAAGGAATTCTTCGAACTCTTTTGGCCTTTATTAATGGGGTTAATTAAAATCCTTCCATTTGCCTTTCTGCAAGACCCCTGTATGAGCTCCCATTCCAGGCTATCATCACAAACAACTATATTAGTAAAATATCCTTCTATCAGCTTCTTTATTTATCGTGTTCAATGATTGTACAAAAATAAATATTTTCAGTGTTTATCGTTACAACCCCAATAGACATCGTTCGTCCATTATTAAGGCTTCTAGCTAAGAGATTAGGTCGATAATTATTTTCTCTGGCAACTTTTAATATACGTTCTTTTTCTCCTTTGACACACTACCACCATTCAATGCCCTCAAGAACCGTCAGTTCTGAAAACTCACATTGATTAGCTATCTGATTTACTGTTATTGGCATACTCAAATCACCCTTTCATACTAGTATAGTCAATGTTTAGTATACTCCATAATTGCTACTAACTAATAGCACTGTATATAATAGTTATAACAACTAAAAATATTATTATTCTACACTTATCCTAACAACATTAAAAGATAGTGGAGCAAGTATAATATCTATTTTCTCATTATTTAACTTAACCTTATTGTTTATTTATTTTTGGTTTAACTGCATCATGTACACATTTTTATTATTCATCTTTTATCTTCAGCTGTCATACTAATGCTGTCAATAACACTATTCAATATAAGTCCCTGTGCCTGAAGAGATACCATCTGTTCTTTCACCTCGTCTCTATTTACCGCGAAAAATACTAATTCATTATTACTATCATTCAAAAACAACAAGGCTATCTACATAAGGTACTTTTTCCAAAATCTTGGCAGCTATATACCTGCCCTCACTTATTGTTTGCATAATAATACCTTTTGCATAATTTGCAAGTAATAAAATGGATAATAAATAGTTTGCAGCCAGTGTCCACCTATCGGTCATACAAGCACTAACATTCGTAAGTAGTGATTGACAAGCAATCTTTCATCATGTTCGCATTTCTTAGTACTGCCATCTGCATTTCTGCAACAACAAAGCATCCTCAATGTATATATTTGTTCACTTATTTCAGGCGCAATTTGCCAAGCCATTTTGGTCTAATTCACTATTAACGTTAGTAGGTGGCAATGCCCATCCCCCACTCATCAACACTAATTTTGATATCTTTTTGTTTGTTCTTTTTCTTTCTTGACAATCTGTACAATCGAACGAATTGTATTTATATAATCTTCCATATCCAAAAGACTGCGCTAAAAAATGTTTTTGTTCCATATTCTTGTCCTCCGTAATATTGATGTATCGCTAAATAATCTGCTATGTCAAATGTTTTTCAAGGACCCCAAGTCCCACTCAGGACAAGTATCCATTTTGGATAAAGAACTTCCACAGACAATGAGTTCAATATTAGGATCGATAATCTTCATAATTTTTACCGGTTTCTGCGGCAAGCTTACCATAATCCTCAGCTGATTTGTGCCCTATCTGCCATTTTCCATCCATCTCATTCCCAAGACACCACAGCTTTATCCCATATGGTTTATCTACACCATGCATTTTTCGTAATTCACTATATTTCCGTACCACCACTAAAATTACAGTATTCAAGATAATGAGCAGCATCTTCTATCCCGCGCAAACCGAGATTTACAGTTAAAATTGAATTGTATTTGTCTTTTTCTATCTATTTCATAAACTCGTTTGTTCCAAACTCGTTTGTTTCAATAGATTTCCATGCAAGTTCAAGCTTCTTAGGCCTATTTTCTTTTTGGGCCAACACCGTCTTCCCAATGATATCCGGATACAAAGTTACCACCGATACCTAACTGTTGTAACATTCATCTCAGTCATTCTATCTATCACATCTTGTCTAAATCCGTCTTTTATCAGCGTTCTGATTGTCAGGCTCATAAATCCCCGAATAAACAACTCTTCCCATATGTTCAACAAAAGATCCAAACATTCTTGTGTCGACCTTATCAATTTGGAAGTCTTTATTACAAATTATATCGGTTGTATCCATCTTTGTACCCTATCCTTTTTAATCCACTACTAACCATACCTTCAACAAAATATTTCTGTCCAAACATATATAACACAAACATAGGAGTAACGATATCAATGCTCCGCAAAAGCCATACCATATTCAATCGTATTCTGACCTATAAATAATGCTAAAGCCATTTTGCTAGCGTACGCATTTCAGTACTACTAGTTACTATCATTGGCCATAGAAGGTCATTCCAAGAACCGTTAACACTCAATATTATCAATGTTATGACCGCTGGTTTTACTTGTGGCAACATTATATTCCAAAATATTCTATACTCAGATAAGCCATCAATCCTAGCCGCTTCTGCCATTTCCTTAGGTATTCCTGTAAACGCAGCTCTCATCATAAAAATCGAGCCCGCAACTGCAATTCTAGGTATTATAACACCTAAATATGAATCATACATTCCCATTTTTATGCACTACTAAAAATAGCGGTACCATTATGATTACTTGAAATGGAACCATCATTGTTGCCAGTGTCATCATAAATGCCAATGACTTCCCCTTGAATTCATAAAAAGCATAGGCGTATCCAGCCATACTATTCACTACAACTGCCAAGGACGTAGTTATTCCCGCATAAATAACGGAGTTTGCTGTATATTTAATAATATTGTCTTTGCACATCTGTAAAATTCCCAAGTGTAAGCTTATTGGGTATAGAAGGTTGGTAGGGCTATGAGATAATTTCCTCTGATTTGAATGCACTTAGCATCATCCATACTGTTGGAATTAAGACCAGTAACGCCAGGCTTGTTAATATAACTATGACCGGATATTACAAACTATGTTCTTAATTTTAAATTTTCTTTTTGCCTGACCATTCTACTTATCCTCCCATTCATTCTGCGATATAGCAAGATAGTGAATAGCACAATAATTATAAACAATATAACTGACATCGCCGATGCATAAATTTATGCTCGAGCCGGACGAAAAAGCTCTAGTATATATATAGCTTACCGTTGATTCTGTCGAGTAGTTAGGACCACCGTTTGTTGTAACATAAATGATATCAAATATTTGAAGAGCACCTGCAAATCTGGTCATTAAAAATGAACCAAAATGTTGGTCTTATGGATGGTAATGTTATATGTATAAATTGCTGTATTTTGTCTGACCCATCCATCTTTGCAGCTTTCATAAATGGATGGTGAAACTTGTATGAACAGTCAATATAAATAATAGTTGAAATTCCAAAGCTTCTCCAAATTGAAATAAATGAAACAACAAATATTGTCAAGCCTGGAGTATTCATAAAATTAATTTTGTACCAAATCCCATTGATTGTAGTGTCGCAGTAATGAACCCTATATTTGAATGCAGAATCATTCTCCACATTATTCCAATTACTGTGGCAGAACATATTACCGGAAGAAAATATATCGCGGAAGAGTTTATTCTTTTTGTTATTTTTACTGATGAACGCTGCTATTATTATAGCTCCAAAAGCTTGTACCGGTACTTCGATTCCCGTAAATATAGCGGTTATTTTAAAACTATTTATAAATCGTGTATCTCTGAACGCTTCTACAGTTATCCGCTCCTATAAAAGTTGCATGGTTTAATGTTGTCGGTACTTCACACTCATCCCAAATGCCATGACAAGTGGTATTACGCTAAATAATAATAGTAATGATTATTGATGGTGCAATAAATACATATGCACTTCTAGACGGTTTATTCCAGTAGTTAATAATTTTTCCCATTTTTCTACGCCTTTGATTAAAGGTACAAAAAGCCACCCAGCTGATTATTTATATTTACTTATAATTGTCTGAGCTGATTCCTGTGCTAGTGCATCTTTAACTGATGAGTTTCCAAAGGCTACTGAATTTATCATCTCAGGAATGGTGTCAGTCAATATAGAGTTTATTCCAGGAAAGTTTGAACCACAATAAAATCTGTAGGTGCTTCAGGGTTTTGCTTTTGACATTACCTCAATTTTTTATTGCTCTTATATTTTTCATTGTTCTGTACAGAGTATGTATATGCAGGAAAACCGTTCTGAATCGACCACTCTAAAGGCAGGACTATTCCCTTCTTTGTCCTGCTTATTCCACCACTCGATAAACTTATAGGCTGCTTCCTTCTCTGTATTGTTAGCTGCAGTTGTGATGCCAAAACCGATTATTTCAACTGAATTCCATATCTCCTGCATCACCTTTTTGGAATAAGCCCAATACCATAGTCAATCCGCAGTATCCAGGCCTACTGTCACCCAAGGTCCACCAACTGTAATGCCAATCTGACCAGCACTCACTATGGAATCTGTATCCGCCTCAACAGGATTATATCCTTTATCAACCATTTCTTTATACATATTAAGAAATTTTTCATACCTGCAGCATTGTTTTCAAATTCTGCTTTCCAAGCTCCATTATCATTGATAACTGCAAGCCCCCAAATCGCTGCATTATATGAGCAATCTGATATGCATAGTCATAGGATATACAGAACCATATACATTTTTGCTTGAGTCAGTAAGCTTTGAAGAATATTGTTGCCACTCGTTCCAATTCTTTGGTGGTAATTCCGGATCAAGACCTGCCTGCTGATAATTGTTTATTCCAATACATATAATAACCAACTACTTGAAACGGAACAAAATATGATTTTTCCATCTGAACAATAATCCAGATAAGATTGAATAAAATCAGATTTGTCCATACCAGTCTTATCAAATACATCACTGATATCTTGTAAATAATCTCCGTATTTGAACCTATAAGCACTTGAGCTAAGAATCATCGTAGGCCCTTTGCCTGCAGCAAATGCCGTAGACAACTCACTATCAAAAATCAGATGAAATATCCATTTTTACTGTTATTCCATCTTTGTTTTCTTTGATTAAATTTATCAACCATTTTTGACCAACATATCGCCATCAGCACCAGTAAAAGCTATTCCAGAACGTCACTTCTGTTCCTTCCAATGACTCTTCAGTATTTTTGTTTTTACTATTGCATCCTACAAAGCGATGCAATCAATGACAAAGATAAACCCAATGCTATAAGTTTTTAACATATCTACTCTCCTCCATTTTATGTGTAAGCGATTTTCTGTTTCGTCAAGCAGAAATTATCTCTTAAATTTGTACTCGTGTACACTTATTCATAAATTTAATATAGCACTATCGCTTAGTTATGTCAATAATTTTTATTAATTTTATTGATTATGTACATAATTAACCTTGTATAATACCCATTTAAAAATTGTACTCGTATTCATCTTTATCTGCTGGTTATAGCGTTAGTAATGTTTTTGATTAATCATTTGCACTTTTGCAGAATTCCACACGTAGTAAAAAGCAAGAGGAACAGGTATTATTACCTTATCCCTTGTTAGTATTTCAGTTTTATTTATCTATATTGTGCCTAAATCTAACAATTATTTTATTCCCTTTACATCTTGTATAAGTGACATGCAACAAAGTGATTTGGTTCCATTTCTATAAGTTCCACTGGAGTTTCTTTACAATGCGCCATACATTCTTTACAACGACCCGAGAACCTACAGCCTCCAGGTGGATTTACAGGACTTGGTACATCACCTTCAAGGAAGATTCTCTTGCGGTTCAACCCATATTTAGGTATAGGTATAGCTGATAACAACGCTTTTTGTATATGGGTGTAGTGGATTTCTAAACAATTGGTCATAGTCTGCTAGCTCCACAATCTGTCCAAGGTACATAACTGCAATCCTATCCGATATGTGTCGTACTACTGAAAGGTCGTGCGAAATGAAGAGATAGGTAAGCCCAAACTCCTGCTGTAACTTATCCATCAGGTTAAGTACCTGAGCCTGAATAGATACATCAAGTGCTGATACAGGCTCATCAAGCACTATGAACTTAGGGTCTTACTATAAGCGCTCTTGCTATACCTATACGCTGGCGTCTTCCTCCATCCAGTTCGTGAGGGGAAGGAATTGGAAGCCTCTCCTCAAGACCTACTGTAGACATCATTTCCATAACACGGGTCTCAAGCTCATCTTGTCCATTATATGATTTATTTACCCCTAACGGCTCTGCAATTAAGTCAAATGTATTTACATACGAGGGTTGAGCGACGAATAGGATCCTGAAATACTATCTGCATTTCCCTTCTCAGAGTACGCATTTCCTGCTTTGTTTTATATTGTAATATATTTTTATCCTCTAAAAGTACCTCTCCTGATGTTGGCTCGTGTAAACGTATAACAGCCTCGTCCCACAGTAGATTTGCCACAGCCTGATTCTCCCATGAGCCCCAAGGTCTCACCTTTTTAATATTGAAAGCTGACATTGTCCACCGTGATGGAGCTGACCTCTTTTAGTCTGAAAATACTTTTTCAGGTTTTTTACCTGTACTAAAGTCTCTCTCTCATTAGCCATTTTCAGATTCCCCCTCTCCCTTTTTGAACAAATGACAGGCTATAAAATGTCCGGGACTAACTCTTCTAAGCTCAGGATTTGTTTGTTTACAAATCTCCATACACTTATCACAACGTGGATGGAAACGGCAACCACTCGGAAGTGCTGAAGGATCAGGTGGATTGCCTTTGATTGTGGTAGAGACTCAACATCTTCATCCAAACTTGGAATCGAATTGAAAAATCCCTTTGTATATGGATGTCCAGGTGTTTCATACATGTCCTTTACTGGAGCGTATTCAACTATAGAGCCTGCATAAATAACTGATACGTAGTCACATATTTCAGCTACAACTCCCAAATCATGTGTAATAAGAATCATAGAAGTATCGTATTTTTCTTTAAGGTTCTTCATAAGCTCAAGCACCTGTGCCTGAATAGTAACATCAAGTGCAGTAGTTGGCTCATCTGCTATAATGAGCTCCGGATTACAGGCAAGGGCCATAGCTATAACTACTCTTTGTTTCATACCGCCTGAAAACTGATGAGGATAATCGTTGATTCTTTCCTTGCGGATACCAACCACCTCTAACATCTCTTCAGTTTTTTTACGAAGTTCATCCTTTGATAATTTCTGATGAAGCTCAATTACTTCGCTTATCTGCTCACCTACAGTCATTACAGGGTTCAAAGACGTCATAGGATCCTGAAAAATCATAGATATTTTATTTCCACGAATATTAAACATATCCTTTTCAGGTACCCTCATAAGATCTTGACCTTCAAGTATGATTTCACCCGAAGTTATCTTGCCTGGGGCGACTGTATCAGTTTTCATAACTGCAAGTGCGGTAGTGGTCTTACCTGCACCTGTTTCTCCAACAAGGCCTAGAGTTTCTTTTCTTCCTATCTTAAGACTTAAATTGTTTACAGCGTAGACCTTACCGGAATCTGTGTCAAATGCAACCGATAGATTGCGTATATCTAATAAATCTGCCACCTTTTCTCCTCCTCTATCGTTTTAGCTTTGGATCAAGGGCGTCTCGAAGTCCGTCACCAAGTACATTTAATGCAAAGATTGTTGTAACAATTGCAAGTCCCGGGAACAGTGTCATATGCACGTAGTCACGAATATATGCACGTCCTCCGGAGAGCATTGCACCCCACTCAGGTGTAGGTGGTTCGAGGCCCAAGCCGATGAAACTGAGTCCCGCTGCATTGATAATTGCATAAGCAACACCCAATGTAGCCTGCACAATTATAGGAGCCATACAGTTAGGAATAATATGCTTAAATATTATTCTAAAGTCACTTGAACCATTGGCCTTAGCTGCTTCTATAAATTCCATGTCTCTGATTGACAATACCGATGACCTTACAAGCCTCGCATAGCTCGGGATTGAGGCTATGCCGACTGCCATCATAAGATTGGTAAGTCCGGGACCTAGTGCCGCCATGATTGCGATTGCAAGCAGAGTATCAGGAACAGCCTGTAAGATATCAATAAATCTCATAAGAAGGATATCTACTTTTCCGCCGTAATATCCTGTTAACGCTCCAAGAGTTACTCCTATAATAAGAGAAATACTTACCGATATAAAGCCGACTTTAAGTGATACTCTTGAACCGTAAACAACTCTACTGAATATATCCCTTCCAAGGTCATCTGTGCCAAACCAGTGCTTAGAATTTGGGAAGCTGGAACTGATTTTTCAGATCCTGCTGTGCATAACTGTAGGGAGCAATCTGGTCTGCAAATATGGCAACCAATACAAGAAAAATTATAATTACCAGTCCTACCATCGCCAATTTGTTTCCGTTTCATACGAATCCAAATATCTCTAAGATTTCTCAAGCGACCGTGGCTGCTGCTTTTTACTGTCTCTTCCCATAATGCCCTCCCATATATCTGCGTTTTGATACGCGGATCCACATAGGTGTACAATATATCCACAATCAAATTCACAATACTGAATGTCACCGCAACAAACAATACCGAGCCTAAAACAAGAGGAGCATCTCGCATTTTTATTGAGTCAACCATTAGTCTTCCAATGCCCGGAATAGAGAATATAACCTCAGTCATAAGAGCTCGCCGAGGAGTTGTCCAAACTGTGTCTATACTGTGATTATAGGAATATGGGCATTTTTGGCGTCATGCTTCCATATAACTACATTTTTCTCTTTTTGTCCTTTTGCTTTTGCAGTCTGTGGCGTAGTCCTTACGTATAACCTCAAGCATTGCAGATCTCGTCATTCTCGCAATTACAGATACTGACTGGGAACCAAGTGCTATAGTCGGAAGTATCATTTGCGGGAATGTCTCAAAACCTGATGATGGAAGCAACCTTAATTTAACAGAGAATAGCATAATAAGTAGGGAGACCAAGCTCGAGAATACACGCATTGATATACCCTATAAGGGCAAATATCATAGCAATGTTGTCAAAGATAGAATATTGCCGCCTTGCACAGACAATTCCTATAGGTACCCCCAGCAAGACTGCAAATAAGATTGCTGTAAACGCGAGGCGAACTGTTGCACCTGCTCGTGATAATATTTCCCTCGTCACTGAACTTTTTGTAATATATGAATTCCCCAAATCAAAGTGAAAAACTATATTCTTGATATATCTGCCATACTGCACAAGGAAGGATCATTTGAGTCCCATTTCTTCACGCAGCTCCTTAACAGCGGACTCTGGCGCCGAAGGTCCGAGCGCATTGCGGGCAGGATCCCCGGGAGTCAGATATAAAAGCCCAAATACTATGAAGCTTACGCCGATAATAACCGGTATAAGGTAAAGTATTCGCTTTATAATGTATTTAATCATGTGTTACACCTTCCCTTTGCAAAGGGGACTGGGGAAATACATCCACAGCCCCCACATTATATTGACTATATTTTCAAACTCATTTATTTTGGCACGTTTGATTTGTGTGAAATGGTGCCATCCAAATGGAGACAGTTGCAAATTCTCAATATCCTTCTTTGCTCCTGCTGTAATCTCCTTGTTGTGAAGAGGTACCCACGCATTTATTCCCATAACATATTCCTGAGCCTCTTTGTAAAGTTCTCCTCGCTTACTCTTATCACCCTCGTATCTGGCGTCATCCAGTAATTTATCTAGCTTCAGAATCCTCTAAGAATGCTGTAATTACTCCCTCACCCTTAGCGGATGAATGAAGCAAGGATCATAAATGTATCTGGATCAGGAGAATCTGCATGTCCAAGCTACCATGTACAAGTTTATGATTTCCTTTTTAATTAAGTCATTAAATGCTGACCACTCAAGCACGTTGATAGATGCCTCAATACCTACCTCTGCAAGCTGTTCTTTCATTGTTGTGGCTTCATATCTACACGGTCTTTATTTTCATTTGTAGAAATGGTGAGCTAAGGTTTGACTGACCTGCTTCTTTTTAATAAAAGCTTTTCGCCTTTTCAACATCCCTTCCTTTAAGCTTTAGCTGATCAGAGATTGAGAACTCAAGAGTTGGAGGCAAATACACCTGTAGCTGTCTTACCAGGTTGTGGAATACTATGTCAGCAATGGAATCAGTATCAAGTGCGTAAGAGATGGCCTCTCTAACCTTTGGATCTGTAAAATGGAGCCTTTGAACAGTTAAATCCAAGATAAGTAAGACCGTAGATCAAGTGACTTAATAGTTGTAAATCAGGATTTCCTGATACCTTATCAAGATCGTTTGCTACTATATCAAGTGCAATATCAACACCACCTGACTCAAGCTCGATAACACAGTTACTTGGCTCTGGGATTATTCTAAACTTCAATGTCTGAAAATCAGTTTTTCTCCATGATAATCCTCAAAACGCTCTAGTCACCATATTGTCTGCCTTTGACCAGCTTACAAATTTAAGTGCATTTGTGCCTATAGGATTGCAGGAGCGTAATTGTCACCTGCTTCAGTTACTGCCTTTTCATTGACGATTGAGCCACCTGTATGGCAAAGTGCTGCAATTATACCTGCAAAAGGTTTAGTCTGCTTTGAACTCTCACTGTATAATCGTCTCGTTGCCTTAATAGTAGAAGGATCAATGGAAGCAAAAAGATGCTTTCATTAGAGCTTCAGCTGCTCTCTTCAAGCTGAAAAACCACATCTGATGCCTTCATTTCTTCTCCATTGTGAAACTTAATGCCTTTTTAAGCTTTAAAATATGTAGGTTAAATCATCAGGATGTCGTAACTTTCAGCAAGACTAGGTGAAATCTCACCTGTTTTGTCGTCAATCTTTACAAGTCCTTCGTAAATCTCAGCCATAGCATTACTTGACTGGTTGTCACTAGTTAGTACCGGATCAAGAGAAATTGAATCACCCGAAAGTGCGATTGTAAGAGTATCTCCGCCCCACTTGCACCTCTTTTTACAACCAACTAAAAAGACATACGATTAACAACATAGCGCCAAACTTCTCTAAAATTCTTTCTCATAAAAGTTCCTCTCCTTCTTAATCTTAATTTGTTTTTGATTTGGATGCCTGATATATGTGACATCCACTGATGCTAGCTATTGTGTTAAGTCACTCCCTATCCTCTTTTTTTCCTTATCCCCCATTACATTCATTAGAATTAAAAATTTCATTTTTCTTTTTTGTGTCTTTTTATGCTCTTCTTTTCTTCTTCAATGTAACACCTTTTTTATATCTAAGTCAATCCTTATTTGTAATATTTGTACAATTAATTTCTATAATTTTAATTATTTTTGCTGTTTATGATATCAAATATCTTATATAATTAATTTTAATCATCATTTTTTGACACTTTCAAACTGTTAAATTTTCTTATTTATATGTTATTATTTTATATCGCATCAGTTGATGATTAAGAAAATTATCTTTATGCTTTCAATAGTTGTATTTAAAAAATAAAAAGACCTCCGATTTCGGAAGATCTTTTCAGCAGCTAATTCTCTACACACCCTCTAACTCATCAATCATAGACTGTTATTAGCTTCTTAGTTTTGAAAGTTATAGGTATATTTATCATATCCACTCTTATTCTTGGCACCCTTTGATACCCCCTATGTAGAGTTCCTTATCTGTGCCTCCCAAGCAGGACATAGCCCTTGCCTGAAATTATCTTATAGGATTTCTTGGTCTTGATATCAGCTTATATATCACACACCTTTGTTACTCACATTTTTGAGTAATACAGCTGTTTACCGTTTGTAACAATCTTCTCTGAGGTAGCTTTCTTTACAAGACTTGTTGTCTTACCCAGCTGACTTTGATACTCTGCATATATTTCTAACATTCATTTTCTCGGTCTTATCATATTTCTTTGCAGTCAACTTATAGTTAAGTCTCCTATTGTTACCTTCCGCAGAGTACATCTTCTTTTGTGTTCTTAGCGAGACTCGGTTAAGCTCTACTTTGTTGCCGTAAAGTCCTCACCACCTGTCTTTTTCGATACATAGTACCACTTGTAGGTCGCTGTATGACCTTCATCATCTCCATCATCAACATTTTTCATAGATATGTGATGTTTACAATATCTCCCTCTACGCTGTCTATTTCACGAGTAGCTTTTGTTCTCCTGCCATCATTGCCAAAAATACTTTTTGCAAGCTTAAGTATTTCATCATCAGTATAACCTTTTCGCTAGCCAGTACATTGCGAGACCCTCACACCTCCCGGGTTTTACGTCAGCACTCATATTTTTAGTTCTAAAAGTTTCCCCAGCAACAGCCTCATTTACTGCAGCTACCTGATATAACAAGCGAAACCAATCAACAATAATGATAAATTTTTAATTTCATCTTGAACCTCCCTTTAGTGCTGCATTTCGCATATATTACATAGTCTCTCGAGCATTTGCTTTCTAGTGTATCCTCACTTAGGTGCCTCGATGATAGAAATATACCATATGATTTAGTTGTAATGGTGTCACGATATTTACAATTTTTACTAAAATATAAAAACCGCAACAAACTATTACAGTTCTACTTGCTGGTCTATGTCTCTATATCAGAAAGACTTATCTCTTAATCGTAACCTCTTTTTCATTACTCCAGTCTGAGTACGCCTTTATCTTGTTCTTCTCTTTATAGGCTCTTACACGGCAATAGTAGGTATATGTTCTCCAAGAATTGCTTATGTTAAGCCCCTTAAATGTAAATGATGTCTTCTTCGCACCTTTGACGAGCTTTGTAGTCACATCACTGCTAAAGTCACCCTGTTGTAGATATCTGAACTTCATAGCCCTTAACTGACTTTTACCTTCTTCCAGGTTGCTTTTTAATTTACCTGACTTGATATTCCTTACTGAAGCAAGCTTTTACCTTGGAAGGTCCACTTACAAAAAGAAGTAGTAAACTGATAGTTACCTGTTTTATTTCCTGAACACATTAAGGAATAGCTTCCTTTGGTATCTGGAAGGTTAATGTCTTGGTTCCCTTTATTATGTCTGAAACCTTGTAGTTATAGCTTCCCTCATCATTTAAGAGGCTTACTTCCATACCCTCCATCTTAGCAGTCAGTTTAAGACTAAGAGCTCCTGTTTTATTTTACTGAAAAACCATAGTAATCTACATCATCATTCTTTGCTAATTGTCCTTTTTACAGTCTGTCCCTACAGCTATCTGAAACTTGCTTGAAAGGTCATTGTTGCGGTCATCCTGAGTCTCATTAAATGATTCTTCTGAAGGAGTAAATACCCACTTGAAGTTAGCCGCTGTCTTATCCCAGTTTGATGTAACCTTGATATAATAATCTCCACCAATCAGATTCATATCGTAGGTGTAGGTATTAGTAGCATTTCCGTATAAGGTTTGTACCTCTTTTTCAGAAGCATCATAGATATAGAAGTTAACATACTCCCGGTCACTGAGGGTAATCTCGTGGAGCTTACCTGCAGAAGGTAGTGTAGCTTTATAAGTTACCTCTTTAGAACCATTATGCTCGTAAATCGTATCAAACGTGCGATGGTTAGGTTAGTCCAAGCTTTGCTCGAAGGCTTCAGCACACCCGAAAAACCGTTACAAATGACTAAGCATCATCGCTAGCATGCTAACGCACTTTTTCTCTTAAAATTATCTATATATTCTTACCTCTCCTTTATATTGTTTTTATTCGTTCATTCAAAGCTTGTGACAATATCATAAGGTTCATTGCACCGACACACATCGGCAGCTTTGAATGCCAGTTAACAATACTATGATACTCCTATAATCATCCTTTTTCAAGCTATATTTAACAATTGTTTTTAGTCTTAATCCACGTATCCTATAGTTGTTATCCCATCTAAGTACTACCATTAGAACTTGTACTATCCAACTAATATGAACTCCTTTAACAGCTTTTTATTCTTACCACCTAGATCTAGCATGTATATTTTAGAAACTGCTTCACCATTTATTTGCACAAGGGCTTTACTTCCGCATAATCTTACCTGAACAATTCCGAGATAATTGTCATCTGCTTTTTTTGACCTTTAATATTGTTTTGTATTCCCATTTCCCATCTTTATAGGTGCCTGCTCTTAGCTCCTTATTACTAAATACAAGTTTTGTCTTAGTAGAAGCATCATATAACTGTGAAAGTACGACCTTTTTCTCTTCTTGTCCTGTCTTAAAGTCAAACCATTTGGTATCTGGCTTCTCATCTACATACTTTGCTCTGGAGTAGTACATATTTTCTCCTGATAGCCCAAGAGTGTAATACTCTCCCTTTTTAACCGGTTTTTTATGTCCTCCATCCATATCCATTTTATAAATGCCTAGAGTTTTACTGTCACCATACTTCTGCACTTTTTCAGCTATATAGTATATTGAATTACCTGATACCACTGGAGAACGCCCAATTACAAGTTCCTCAACTTTCCCATCTTTTTGTGACTTTTGTATGGAGCGCCATACAGGGTTGGAGCCATTGGTTCTCACTCCCAGAAAATAATTTTTATAGAGTTTAAGACTATCAAATCCCATAATAGCCGTATTTTTTTGCCTTTTAGTACTCCTCGTTTCTTTCCGGTTTGTAATATTTCTCTTTATTGTGTTGTACTTTGACTTCTTAAAAGCTTCCAGAGTTGATACTATAATATATATTCTTCCCATCAGAGGACGCACCAAATAAATGCTCTCCATACCCTTGGCTTTCAATAACTTTTTGAGCCGTCTCATAGCTTGCTCAGTCTTTACATCCGCCTTCACCTTATCGGGAGAAAGAAAAAGCCCTGAAAGTATCGTAATTCCAGCTAAACATAATGCGATTATCTGCTTACTAATCCTCATATACATTTGCCTCCGTTTTTAGTTGGTAGTACTTTAGTTGATACATTATTACGATATTTGCATAGAATTATAGTTCTTGTGTATTGTCATAGTCAATTCCGAAAAGCCCTCAAGGAAATCCCCTGAGGCTCAAATTTACTTAATTGATAACTCAATCAGCCACACTTACTCACGATAGTAGCAACCCTACCTGATCCAACTGTTCTACCACCCTCACGGATAGCGAAACCAAGACCAGCTTCCATTGCAACTGCGATGAATAAGCTCAACAGTAATCTCTGCGTTATCACCAGGCATACACATCTCTGCATCGCCATTAAGTGTAACTACACCTGTAACGTCAGTTGTTCTGAAGTAGAACTGTGGACGATAGTTGTTGAAGAATGGAGTATGACGTCCACCCTCTTCCTTTGAAAGAACGTATACCTGAGCTGTAAACTTCTTGTGGCAAGTTACACTGCCTGGCTTTACAAAGAACCTGTCCTCTTTCAATCTCATCACGGTTAACACCACGGAGAAGAGCACCGATATTATCACCAGCCTCAGCTGTATCAAGAAGCTTTACGGAACATCCTCGATACCCGTAACTGTTGTCTTTCTATTCTCCTCACGTCCACCAACGATCTCAAGCTCGTCGTTAAGTTTAAGTGTACCACGCTCTACTCTACCTGTAGCAACGGTACCACGACCTGTAATTGTAAATACATCCTCTACAGGCATAAGGAATGGCTTATCTACATCACGCTCTGGATCTGGGATATAAGAATCTACAGTATCCATAAGCTCCATAATCTTATCTCCCCAAGGACCGTGTGGATCCTCAAGAGCCTTAAAGAGCTGAACCTCTAACGATTGGGCATCCCTGAAGCCATACCTTCAAGCTGCTCTGTAACTTCCATCTCTACGAGATCGATAAGCTCCTCATCATCAACCATATCACACTTGTTATGGGAATACTACGATGTAAGAACACCTACCTGACGGCTCAAGAAGGATGTGCTCTCTTGTCTGAGCCATAACACCGTCTGTAGCAGCGAAACAACGAGGATAGCACCGTCCATCTGAGCAGCACCTGTGATCATAGTTCTTAACGTAGTCAACATGTCCAGGGCAGTCAACGTGTGCATAGTGTCTCTTCTCTGTTGAGTACTCTACGTGAGCTGTAGAGATAGTAATACTCTTTTCTCTCTCTTCCGGAGCCTTATCAATGTTTGCGAAATCTACAGCACTGTTTCCTGTACCTCTCAGAAAGAACCTTTGTTATAGCAGCTGTAAGTGTTGTTTACCCATGAATCTACGTGACCAATGGTACCAATATTACATGTACTTTACTTCCTCTCAAATTTAGCCTTTTGCCATTTTTGAATCTTCCTCCTTAATTATGGAAAAATATTGTGATTACTTCATCACTTTTTCTAATTATCAGGTTGACTTTACAACTTTGTTAAAATGTACTAAAAGCCAACCATATTAAGTCCTATTATATTCTAAAAACTGTCTATTTGCAAGCATAATTATTATAATTACTTGCCAGCCCTTTCCTGGCTTCTTGCTGAAAGAACTTTTTCCTGAACATTCTTTGGTACCTGCTCGTAATGATCAAAGAACATTGAGTAGTTACCACGTCCCTGAGTTCTTGAACGAAGGTCTGTCGCATATCCGAACATCTCTGCAAGTGGTACAAAGCCTTTAGCCATCTTACCACCACCGATGTCTTCCATACCCTCAATACGTCCACGGCGTGAATTGATATCACCAATTACATCACCCATGTACTCTTCAGGCATTGTTACTTCAACCTTCATGATAGGCTCAACCAGAACTGAGCCACCCTTATTCATAGCGTCCTTCATAGCCATAGATCCTGCTACATGGAATGCCATTTCTGAGGAGTCAACTTCGTGGTAAGAACCATCGTATACGTTTGCGTGTACACCGATAACAGGGAATCCGCCAAGGATACCTGCTCTTGTAGCCTCTTCGATACCATCAAAAGATAGGCTGGATGTATTCCTTAGGAATAGCACCGCCGACAACGGTAGACTCGCACTTAAATGTCTCTTCTGAGTTAACATCAAGTGGTGCAAACTTAACCTTACAGTGACCATACTGACCATCCACTCGGACTGTCTGATGTACTTTTAGCCTCAACTTCGCAAGGCTTTGTAAGCAGCTCTGTATGCAACCTGAGGTGCGCCAACGTTAGCTTCTACATTGAACTCACGAAGGAGACGGTCAACAATAATCTCAAGGTGAAGCTCACCCATACCTGCGATAATTGTCTGTCCTGTCTCTGTATCGGTATGTGCCTTGAATGTAGGGTCCTCTTCAGCAAAGCTTAGCAAGAGCCTCACCAAGCTTACCCTGTCCTGTTTTTGTCTTAGGGCTCGATAGCGAGCTCGATAACAGGCTCTGGGAATTCCATTGACTCAGGATAACAGGATGCTGCTCATCACAGATGGTATCACCTGTTGCTGTAATCTTAAGACCTGCAGCAGCAGCTATATCTCCTGAGAATACCTCCTCAATCTCAGTACGCTTGTTAGCGTGCATCTGGAGGATACGGCCCACTCTTTCCTTCTTGCCCTTTGTAGCATTAAGCACATAAGAGCCTGACTTAAGGATACCTGAGTAAACTCTGAAGAAAGCAAGCTTTCCTACGAATGGGTCAGTCATAATCTTGAATGCAAAAGTGCTGAGAATGGCTCCTCATCAGATGAGTGTCTAACCACCTCCTCATTACCATCAGGATCAACACCTGTGATATCAGGGATATCTGTAGGTGCAGGCATGAACTCGATAACTGCATCAAGAAGCTTCTGAATACCCTTTTATTTCTATATGCTGTACCGCAGCAAACAGGAATAGCCTTACACTCAATTGTTCCTTACGAAGAGCTGCCTTAAGAGCTGGAACTTCAGGAATATTGCCGTCAAGGTACTCCATCATAAGCTCGTCATCAGCTCACAGCACTTTTTCAACGAGTTCGTCATGATAGATTGCCGCATCATCTTTTAAATCATCAGGGATATCAGTAACCTTGATATTCTCTCCCTTATCTCCTTCGAAGATGTAGCTTTTCATCTCAAAACAAGTCAACAATACCTACAAATGTATCTTCTTTTTCCAATTGGAAGCTGAAGAAGCACTGGGTTCTTGCCGAGCTTTGTCTTAATCTGATCTACTGCTCTGTAGAAGTTAGCACTCAAGTATGTCCATCTTATTTACATAAGCCATACTGAGGTACGTTATACTGATCAGCCTGTCTCCATCCGTTTTCAGACTGAGGCTCAACACCGCCCTTAGCACAGAACACACCTACAGCACCATCAAAGTACACGGAGTGAACGCTCAACCTCAACTGTGAAGTCAACGTGTCCAGGTGTATCAATGATGTTGATACGATGTGCTAATGCGCCCGGCATTGGCTTACCCTCTTTTTCAGGAGTCCAATGGCAGGTTGTCGCTGCGGATGTGATGGTTATACCTCTTCTCCTGCTCCTGAGCCATCCAGTCCATGGTAGGCAGTACCTTCGTGGGTATCACCAATCTTATCAGTTTACACCAGTGTAGAATAAGATACGCTCTGTAAGAGTAGTCTTACCTGCATCGATATGAGCCATAATACCGATATTTCTGGTTCTTTCAAGTGGATATTCTCTCTAGCCAACGATTTTTCCTCCAATTACCAGCGATAATGAGCGAATGCCTTGTTAGCATCAGCCATCTTATGCATATCCTCTTTTCCTCTTAACTGCCGCTCCGGTGTTATGATAGCATCCAGTATTTCGTTAGCAAAGTCTTTCTTCCTGTGTCTTCTCACTTCTTGCGCGAGAAAAATGTGGTAAGCCATCTCAGTGCTAACGCCTGTCTTCTTCAGGTTCTAACCTCAACAGGCACCTGATAGGTAGCACCGCCGATACGGCGAGCCTTTTACTTCAAGTACAGGCATGATGTTATTCATAGCCTCTTCAAAAGCATCTACTGCTTTTTGCCGCTCTTCTCTTCAACACGAGCAAAAGCGCTATATACGATCTTCTGTGCTACGCCCTTTTTACCGTCAAGCATGATGTTGTTAACTAATTTAGTAACAAGCTTTGCTGTCGTAAATTGGATCTCGCGAGCACGTCTCTTTTACTATATGTCCTTTACGTGGCACGTTTCTTCCCTCCCACATAGAATTCTGATTACAGATTCTTAGGTACTCACTATCATTATTAGTGTCCGTGCTGGGGTAAATCTTACGTTTGATAGTCTGAATCCAGCTCTTAACTCGCAGATGCTTCGCATCTGCTCGTTCGTGTGGAGAGAGAAAATGTTTCTCCACTCTTTTAATCAAACTCACTCGAAACGCCTTCATAAGTAAACTTATGCGGCGTTTCGTCATAGTTTGATTTGACGAGCTGAGATATTTATCTCTTATGTAAAAATCAATCCCGCACTTTTTAATCCTAAAAATCCTTGTTCGATTGTTTGCTAATTATTTAGCTTCCTTTGGTCTCTTAGCACTGTATTTACTACGAGCCTGACGTCTCTTTAGCAACACCTGCTGTATCAAGGGTACCACGAACAATATGATATCTTGTACCTGGAAGGTCCTTTACTCTTCCTCCACGGATAAGAACAACACTATGCTCCCTGAAGGTTGTGTCCTTCGCCTGGGATATAGCTTTGTAACCTCGATACCGTTAGAAAGACGTACTCATGATCTTTCTAAGCGCTGAGTTAGGCTCTTAGGTGTAGCTGTTCTAACTGCTGTACACACGCCTCTCTTCTGTGGAGAAGACTGTTCAACAGTAGTCTTTCTTAAGGAGTTAACTGACTTCTGCAAAGCAGGAGAGTTAGACTCTTAGTAGCTGTCTGTCTACCCTTTCTTACGAGCTGATTAAAAGTTGGCATTAATTTTTCACCTCCTATTTTCTTATTTTTTTAGTACCGTGTACATATCTGCAGACACAAAAATCTACGCATAGTTAAGATGTGTAATTGCAATTATATTACATTTTTCAGACTCTGTCAAACAAAATTTTTATGCCGTATTTTCCGCCTTGTAGTTCTCCATATAAATTATCTATAGAATATAGCCTTTTACGACACTTCATTACTCCACAAACTCATACATTTCCTTAGCATCGTCCTTCTTTACTGTCTCAGCTATCTCTGTGACCCTGACCTTTATCTGCTTATCGCCAAAACCTATAGTTATGATATCGCCTATCTTAATCTCGGTTCCAGCCTTGCCTGCTTGTCATTTACATAGACTCTTCCGCGTCACAGGCAGACTTAGCCACTGTTCTTCTTTAATAAGCCTTGATACTTTTTATATACTTGTCTAATCTCATACTTCTCCTTATTCAGTACCTGCGCTCACCTCAGCCTCTCTTTTGTACATTGCTAAGGGGCAGGCTTCCTTTACACAATCCTCACATCCTACGAAAGGTTAATACTAAAAAAAAGAGGAGCCATCCTTTACAGACAGCCCCTCGCCTCTTATGAGTTAATTACTTTTTGACTTTTGTGTTAATAGTATCTTTAAGAGCCTTACCAGCCTTAAACTTTGCTGCGTTTGATGCAGGTATCTTAATAGTCTTCTTTGTCTGTGGGTTTCTTCCTTCTCTTGCAGCTCTCTTTGATACTCAAATGTACCAAATCCTACTAACTGAACTTTTCCACCCTTCTTGAGTTCCTCAGTAACAACCTCCACAAAAGCCTTAACAGCCTTCTCTGCCTCAACTTTCTTCAACTCAGTTTTTCAGCGATAGCTGATACAAGTTCTGCCTTATCTATGGAATAAATCCTCCTATAATTTTCTAGTGCGAGCATAACCTCGCTCACAAAAATAAGTCTACAAGATACTTATAAACTTATTATTCGATTTGTCAAGTCATTTTCAAGGAAAAATAGTTGATTTTTAGGCACATCGGGAATATTTTTCCCAGATTTTCTTCCTTATTCTCCATCGATGTCAAGCCCGCTAATGTCGATTCTATCAATATTTTCCCAGTAAATCTCTGCTGTATAAGCGTTTTCCCAAGAGTTATATGCATCCTTAAATAATTTTTTGGCTACATCCCCTTTTACGCCTGCTTCACTTGAAAATCCGTCAAAAAAACTTTGTAGCCATATAATTTTTCCAGATAAATCCCTGTTATCAGCTCCTCATCCAGATAATACTTGGCCTTAAGCATGGGATCTATGCCCTTTAGCTGCTCTTTTGCAGCCCTTTTTATCTCTTCTTCTTCCTCAGTTGTCAGGCTATATCCTTCGCTTTTAGCCTGATTGACTATTACCTTCAGTCTGGCAATCTCCTCTATAATGTCTGACTTTAGCTCATCCTCGACGCTTCTGCCATTTTGGACTATATCCCAGACCTTATCACCAAGCAGGGCCTCATAGTCCTTCTTTGTAGCAAGAAGATAGAATTCAAACTCAGGATAATACACCGTTTCATTGCCTATTTTGATTATGGGTATCTCTGCGCTTACAGTCCGTGCAGGAGCAAAATCTGAGCCTGGGATATAACCTCATCAGTTTTTCCCCTACACCAGGTATCTCTTGATTTCGGTAGTAAAATACAGCCGAAAGCATTCCTAAGAACATCAATGCAAATGCGCCTAGCTTAACCGGCAGCTTCCTTCTCATTATCCCTCCTTTTCCTCTTTCAGCCTGCAAAGCGAAAGCTCCTTTACAAGCCCCATAAGAGCCTTAATCTTATCCTCCGCCTTTATCTTATGTATTCCGTCTCCAAATCTGTATTCAAAGCTGGTGTCCTTACCGCTCTTTAGCTTTAGTCTGCCCTCACTCTCAGCCATTAGAGAGCCCAGCTTATTTACATCAAACTTAATGTCAGTATATATGTCTATCCTGGCCTTTTCATCCCTACCCGCAACCTTCGTTGCCCCTGCCTCGTGGGCAAGCTGCCTTATATAGGAGATGTTTATAAGGTTGTCAAGAGCATCAGGCATCTCGCCGTAGCGGTCTATAAGCTCATCCTTAAGCTCAAGCAGCTCTTCATCAGAATATATAGCCGCAATCCTCTTGTACATTTCAAGCCTCGACACTTCATTTCTGATGTATTCTGCAGGAATATAGGCTGATACCTCAATATCTACCAAAGTCTCATATTCATCCGCAGATACCGCCTCTCCCTTAAGCCTCTTTACTTCCTCGTTGAGCATCTTGCAGTAAAGGTCATAGCCAACAGCTTCCATGTGTCCCGACTGGCTCTTTCCGAGTAGATTTCCCGCTCCCCTTATCTCAAGGTCCTTCATAGCTATCTTAAACCCGGAGCCAAGATCTGTAAACTCCTTGATTGCGGCAAGCCTCTTTTCTGCAATCTCCTTAAGCATACGGTCGCGCTTGTACATAAGAAAGGCATAAGATGTCCTCGAGCTTCTGCCCACTCTTCCTCTTAGCTGGTAAAGCTGTGAAAGCCCCATCTTATCGGCATCGTCTATGATGATGGTATTAACATTGGATATATCAAGTCCCGTCTCTATGATAGTCGTAGACACAAGCACATCTATTTCACCGTTAATGAACTCAAACATTATCCTTTCAAGCTCTCTCTCATTCATCTGTCCATGTGCATATGAGACTCTTGCGTGAGGAACCATTTCTGCTATCTTGCCTGCTACATCTTCTATACCGTTTACCCTGTTGTACACATAGTAAATCTGGCCGTTACGCCCTATCTCCCTGTTTATCGCCTCTCTGATTATCTCATCATCGTGTTCAAGCACGTAGGTCTGAATAGGGATTCTGTCCACCGGTGGCTCTTCAAGCACCGACATGTCCCTGATTCCCACAAGGCTCATATGGAGTGTTCTAGGTATAGGGGGTTGCGGAAAGTGTGAGTACATCCACATTTTCCCTTAGTTTCTTTATCTTCTCTTTGTGGCTCACGCCAAATCTCTGCTCCTCATCTATTATGAGGAGGCCTAAGTCCTTATACTTTATCTCAGCAGAGAGCACCTTATGAGTACCGATAATGATGTCTATAAGGCCTGCCTTTAACCTCTCCTTTATCTTCTTTGTCTCAGCCGCAGACTTAAACCTCGATAAGAATTCCACTGTTATTGGGAAATTCTGCATTCTTTTTGAAAAATGTTGCAAAATGCTGTCCTGCAAGTATGGTAGTCGGCACAAGCATGACCACCTGTTTCCCTTCGGATACCGCCTTAAATGCAGCCCTTATTGCCACTTCAGTCTTGCCAAAGCCCACATCACCGCAAACCAGCCTGTCCATTATCCTTATGCTTTCCATATCAGCCTTGACATCCTTAATGGCATTTAGCTGGTCATCTGTCTCATCATAAGGGAAACATTTCCTCAAATTCCTGCTGCCACACCGTATCCCCTGCTGTACTTAAAGCCCTGCTCCTGCTGCCTCTTTGCGTAAAGCTCCACCAAGTCCTTTGCTATCTCACTGATGGACTCCCTTACCTTGACTTGGTCTTCTTCCACGCCTGTCCGCCCACCCTGTCTATCTTTGGCTTGGCTCCACTTGCACTTGAATACTTCTGCAATATATCAAGATTGGTGGTAGGCACGAAGATACTTACATCACCGCTATAATCAACCTTTACATAGTCCTTGGTTACTCCCTCCACAGTAAACTTCTCATACCTCTATATATGCCGATTCCGTGATTTTTCATGAATGACATAGTCTCCCTCGTGAAGCTCTGAGAAATTCGCTATGGACGCACCGTCTATCTTCTTTTTTTCTTCCTGTTTGTCTTCTTCTTTTTCTGCTCCAAATATATCACTTTCAGAGATAATGGCGAACTTAATAGAAGGGTATTCAAAGCCCCTCCTAAGATTACCCTGTATGGTAACAACTTCCCCGACAATAGGCACTCTGTCTCCCTTTTCGAGGTAGTTTGCCATAAGCTCCCTCTCCCTAAAGTCCTCAGCAAGCCTCTCAGCCCTCGACTTTGAAGAGCTTACAACCACTACCCTGTAGCCCTCTTTTTGTACTTTGTTAAATCTTTGATAAGGGTTTCAAAGCTGTTGTTATAAGGATTGACATTCCTTGAAAGCACATCAAACCTTTTTTTTGCCTCTATATCACCCGTTCTCGTCTCTAGAAGGCTTAAAAAGCACTGTATTTTTCCTGCAAGCTTTGCAAGTACAGTCTTATAATCCCAGATTGTATCCGCCTGCTTTGAGAGAATGTAGCCCTTTTCAAGCCTGCTTCCCATACTTTCACGCCATTCAAAGGAAACAGCCTTACCCTTTTCCTCTATCCTTATCGGCTCATCTATGAAGAAGATGTCTTCCTCATTAAAGTAATCAAAAAAGTAACAGTTTCTTCAAAGAAATAGTTGATATAGCTGTCTATACCGAAGGAACCACCATATATTTCAAGGTTATCCTTAAACTCCTCTATAGTGCTGTGTATCCTGGCGGCTTCCTCTGTCTTCATCTCAGCCCTCAGCCTCTTATACACTTCTTCTTTCTCTTTATTCAGCCTTTTTAAGTCCTTCATTCTTTCTCTCTTCGTCTATAATTATTTCAGTTGCAGGATAGACGAGTAACTCCTCCACATTTTCTATGGAGCGCTGACTTTCCACATCAAAAGCCCTAATAGAGTCGATTTCGTCTCCCCAGAACTCGAGTCTCATAGGTGTTTCCTCTGTAAGCGGGAAGATGTCAAATATATCTCCTCTCACTGCAAACTGCCCCTTTCCTGATACCTGAGAGGTCTTTTCATAGCCAAGTACTGCAAGCTTTCTCCCAAGTTCAGTGATATCATAGGACTCACCCACAGATAGCCTTACTATCCTCTCCTTTACATAGGAAAGTGGCAGCACCCTGTCGAGCCCCGCCTCTAAACTTAATATCACAGTTGAGGGTTTCTCCTCAATCAGCCTCTTCATTACCTCTAGCCTGCCACTCACTATGGCATTGCCATGCACATCTGCCGCAAAAAACATAATATCCTTCGCAGGATATATCAAAGCCTTTTTATCATAAAGCTTCATATCAGCCAGAATCTCCTGGCTCTTATCTCGTCATAGGTTATTATGACCTTATGCCTTTTGTCCGCGGCCTCCGATAGGGTTTCTATTATATTACACTTTTGAGCATCCATGCAGCCTGTGATAAGTACAGGCAGCTCCTTTTTATTGACGCAGTTTAGCGCCTTATCTATCTCAGAAAGTTCCAAAAGTGGTTTTGTAAGTAGATTCATCTTATCTCCTTATACCGAGATCTTCATTCCATTATACTTATTCATGGCTGCCTCTGCCCCTTCCTTCATTATGGTAAGCACGGCAGCCCCTGCATTTTCTATGACCTTCCTTATAAGAGGCTCGGTATCCCTGTCAAAGCCCTGAAAGAACGTGGTCTGCAAGGTCGCCTCCTTCAGGCTTTCCACCCACACCGAGCTTTAGGCGGATGAATTCGTTGCCGCCAAGATGAGATATGATACTCTTGATGCCGTTATGTCCTCCTGCACTACCCTTAACCCTTATCCTGATATTGCCGGGCTCAAGGTCTATGTCATCCTGTATGATGATTAGCTCAGTAGTCTCATCTACCTTGTAGAAGTTAACAGCCCTCCCACTGCCTCACCTGATAGGTTCATATAGGTCTGGGGCTTCATAAGAAGAACCTTCTCGCCCTCTATAAAGCCCTGTCCAAGCTTTTGACTTAAAGCCTGTCTTTGAGAGCGAAATACCATATTTATCAGATAAATAAGTAATTACGTCAAATCCGATATTATGGCGTGTTCCTGCATATTTTCTGTCCGGATTCCCTAGTCCTGCTATTATATACATAAATTTCCTTCTTTCACTTATACATTTCGCATGGATATAATATAAAGCCTTCATCTCCATTATTCTCATTTCCACATATTAAATCTATGGGAATATTCATATTAATTCCTCGCCTCTCATTCTAGCATTATCCACGCCTAAAGACAATAACATAATGAAGTTTGTTTGCCACACTAAGTCACGCCTTTACTAATAGATGCTTGATCATTGTTTTGCTAATAAACATAAGTTCATAATATTTCGATTATCTGATTAGTGACGCCTTTCACTAATAAATGTCCAGACTCGCTACGGTTTTTCTGTAAGATGCGGTTATAATATGGCTTTGTTGACGAAAAACCCTGATGCGCCCGCTTAGGCATTAATAGTTTCGGCTGTTGAACTGAAATCTAAGTGAATAGTCCTGTTTATGAAATAGCTACAAACAATTGGCAACTATACGGATTATCAGCTCCGGCTGTTTAATTGATAAGTCGGCAAAACAAAACACATCAGCCACAATGGGTGGCAGGGGAGAGCTGTTTTTCATTTGGTATTCTAGTTATTATTTGTATACATTTAAAGATCAGCTCCGAATGATAAATTCTAAGCGAGCGCATTAGGCGTAGCGAAGCGAATGCCGGAGCGAGTCTGAAATGTTATCATTCGAGCGTCAACTTAGCTGATTTATAACAGCCATACAACTTATTATTTTCATAAATCTATGGTGCCAGCTACGAATGATAAATTCTAAGCGAGCGCATTAGGCGGAGCGGAGCGGATGCCGGAGCGAGTCTGAAATGTTATCATTCGGAGCGTCAACTTAGCCCGATGTGTTTTAGACTTATAAATTAGAATTTACTATTATTATTTATTCAACAACCAGTCCACAATGTCCACAAGCTGAATCAATCTTGCAAAAATACAAACCACTAATTCATTGCTTATTTTTTCCAATATTTCTTCTCTCCTCAATGTAATAATCCAAGCAGCAACTTGTGATATACAAGCCATTGCAATATGAGCAAAAAAACATACCACTTGTTAAAAAAACATCCATTCAGCACATATAAAACCAGCAGTCCAAACAACTGGGTTAAAAGTAATAAGCAACTATATTTAATCCACATATTATAGGATTTATTATATATCTCTTCATTGCTGAGCGAAAAGGCTTGAATAATATCCTGTAATTTTTCCACCCTCTTCGTTTCAACTGTGTTATTTCTTTATGTGATGGTCTAAAAAAATACCTATTAATGTATATGCCTGAAAAATATTAATGAAACGCTATATAGCCATAAAAAATTGAATTTTTATTATATTTAAGTGTTTCAAGTATATATCTATCAAATGCTTTCAAACCCATCAACACTATGATTAAAAACAGCATCAGCAACTTTGTAATTGATTTTCTTCATAGTACTTTTACCCCCTATTAGTACATAGTATATCATATCTTTTTCTATCCAAACAGGGCATTAGAAACTCTATTCCCAAAGTATACGCCTTGTCATATACTGTCATCAGGTATATTAAAAAATGAGAGGCCAAAAGACCTCCCATCACATATTCTTCAATATGTTCACTCCTAGTTCTCTTCCTTTACAGGAAATTCTGTCCAGTTACCGCTTTCATATTCTGTTACAATTGACTTCTGCAATCTCTCTCTAGTCTCCGAATTAATAGGGTGAGCAATATCATGGTATTCTCCATCGTTGGTCTTTCTGCTAGGCATAGCTATGAACAGACCTTTGTCGCCGTCAATAATCTTAATGTCATGAACCACAAACTCACCGTCAATTGTTATGGAAGCTACTGCTTTTAATTTGCCTTCCTTAGCAACCTTTCTAATCCTGATGTCTGTAATATTCATATGACCCCCTATCTCTCCCGGGCAGTGTAGTCTAACCGCCACTGATGATTAAGTTGTAAATCAGAGTCCGACCGAAAAACAATATTTAATTTTATAAGCCCCTCTAATTTTAAATATAATTATAACAGATTTTTAGTAAAAATTTCTATTAGCGTTTCTATGCATTAATTGTAAATATTAATGTCGTTTTTAGTTATTTTTCATTTTTCGCCTGTTTCTTGTTATTTACTAAGACTTCCCACACCAATACGGTGTGTTGAACCTTGAAAATTCAATATTTCAGCCAATAAAGAATGGCATAAACCTCACCCAGTTTGGTATAATGGAATTGACAAGAAACCATTGTTCAAAGGAGATTTATGCTATGTCCAGTATAACACAAAATCATTTCGATGAGAATAACTTAATTGACTGTGTTCGAAGATTTTTTTCCAGACATCTATGTTGGCAGGCTTATTGCCAGATGTAATGGGATGAAAGAAAAAAAGGTGTTTCACCTGTTTCTTTGCTTCGTTACAAACTCAGCAACATTTTCGTTGGAAGAAGTATGTATATGCAACAACGTACCGGTTCTTTTAAGGAAGATTTTTCAAAGAACACTTTTTATCGTTTCCTTAATTCGGTAAAAACAAACTGGCTTCGTTTTACTTCTCTCCTTGCTGCTGACATCGTAAATAATGATCTCAAAAACCTAACAGATGATAAAAGGAAAAATGTTTTTCATCATTGATGACAGTCTTTTCAATCGCACCAGCTGCAAGAAAACTGAGCTGGGGTCAAAGGTTTTCGATCACACGGATATGCATTTCAAAAAAGGATTTCGTATGCTTACCTTAAGCTGGAGCGATGGAAATACACTTATCCCGGTGAACAGCTGCCTGTTAGCATCTGCAAAAGATACAAATATCATCGGTCCTGTAAAACACTTTGATAACAGAACCCTTGCAGGTAAAAGGCGTAAACTTGCTCAGACAAAAGCTCCTGAAGCAATGATGACACTGTTGGATACTGCTCTCAGTGCAGGGCTGAAAGCTGATTATGTCCTTTTTGATTCCTGGTTTTTCAAACCCCTGCCCAAATCACAGCTATCCATTCAAAAGGTATGGACGTAATTGCTATGATTAAGAAAGCAGTCGAATCAAGTATTCACACTGTGGTGAGCAACTGAATATCAAAGAGATCTATTCCCGGAACAAAAAGCGCCGTGGCAAATCAAAGTATCTGCTTTCTGTCTGTGTTATGGTAGGAAAGGAGAATCCAATTCCGGCAAAGATTGTTTGTGTAAGGAACAAAGCTAATCGCAAGGACTGGCTTGCTTTTATCTGCACAGATACTACCCTTTCCGAAGAAGAGATTATCCGTATTTATGGAAAACGCTGGCAAATTGAGGTTTTTTCAAAACCCTGCAAATCTATGCTGAATCTTATTGGAGAATGCCATAGCTTATCCTATGATGCACTAACAGCCCACGTAGCAATTGTGCTTACCAGATATATGTTAATTGCAATGGAGCAACGTCAAAATGAAGATCAGAGAACCCTTGGTGAGTTGTTCTTCTTCCTTGTCGATGAAATGGCAGACATTACTCAGCAGATCACTTGGCATCCTGATGGATGCCTTGATGGCAAAGCCTTCAGGTACTCTTAAAGCTCAGTGATGAGCAATTGACTGCTTTTACTGCTGATTTTTGAAAGCAAGACTACCTGAATATCTGCGTAATGCGCTCCATCCGGAGGCTGTAGTGGCATAAATCGTTATTTTGGTAGCTGAAGTATTGAATTTTTCAAGGTACGGATCCCATTTTAGGTATGGGAAGTCTTAGTTATTTAAATGACTATATAGTCATTTAAAAGCTATCTTTCAGCCTATTATA
>BNJV01002368.1_pt1 | contig 32425 bp, 59 predicted proteins | sample 8540591 | NCBI WGS metagenome assembly BNJV01 (sample SAMD00202457, study PRJDB9452) | human saliva metagenome | host: Homo sapiens | reverse complement strand
TCTACCGACAACCATAGAGAATAAAGACTGCATAACGAAATAATGCAATAGCTTCGTTGATTATCAGATAGTTATACAGGATAAGCACAAAACCAATCGTATAAAATTGCTTTTTGCATTGCTTTACATTTGCTTTGCATTTAAACGGTGTTTAAACGATGTTTGAGCACGAAAAAGTTTACATCGGGTAAAGAAATGTAGACATCGAGCTTGCATTTGCTTTGCATCGGTACGCCGAATTAGACGTATAGAACGCGTAGAACGCCGTAAACACACGGGTTGCGAATAGTTTTACAGGTTGTGGCGACAAAAAGGGCTTAGAACGCAAATAAATGGGGTGCTCGGGATAACACGCAAGAAGCTACACATATACCATGGAAAGCGATAATAACACAGTATAAAGGGTTTATAAATCGTTGATTAAACGGCACTTAAACGGTTGTAATGCCATTTTACACGGTATTGCAGCCGTTTTTCGTCTCTTTTCACACCCTTTTAGACTCGTAACTCATTGATTAAACACTACTTAAACGATTTTACACTCATTTTTAAAACGCTATAATTGCCATTTTGCATCGCATTATATTTATAAGTACTTGATTAAAAGATACTTAAACGCTTTTTATGCAGATACTTGGCGTATTTACCGATATTTACCCTTATTTTTGCCGTTTAAATGTTAAAAATTGGGATTGTTTATGCAGTTGTTTATTCGTTTGTTTATTCGTGTAAAAACGAAATGATACTCTTGTTTATTCATTTGTTTATTCACTTTTGGTATTTTTGGTACTGTACCCTCCCCTTTGTTTGGTACTAAAAATGGCATTTTTCGTATTTTTCGTTGAATTAAGGGGTATTTTCCACTTTAAAAGGTGGTGTTTGGCAGGTATTTAAACATATAGAATAAGCGAAAAATATTTGTAAATCAGAGCTTTACACCATTTAAAGGCTGAGAAATAGATAAAAAGCGTGTGCGCGCCTTTTTACCGAGCACAAAGAAGGCTACCAAGTGGTAGCCTTTTGGTGGTGTGATGTGTACATAGATATAAAAGGAAAAGCACCCAGCTAAAAAGGACAGAGTGCTTGATATATAGAAAAAGTGGCGTAAATTCTTTATTCTCAATAATTTTTAGTACTTTTGTGGTAAGAAAAAGGAGATAAAGTAATGGGAAATTATGAAATATCAAAGTATATGCGAGATACGTTAAGTACTGATACGGCTTTACCAAGTATTAGTACGAGCTGATATGCTAACCGGTAGCGTGTTGGAGCAACTAAGAAAATCAACTGACAGAGCTTACACCCTATTTGGCATATTTGTAACTATTTTTTCCGGGGTTGGCGCATTTGGTATTAGCAGCAATTCAAATAGTATGAAAATTTTCTGCGCCATACTATGCCTTGGTTTAGGAATGGCATCTTTGATACTTTATATTAAAAGTATTGTGGGTGCATCGTTATATGCCAATAGGGAATGAGGCGGAAATTATGATATACGATGATAACATGAGAATGTTAGAAAAACGATACGACAACGATACCCAAAAGATGAATGCAGTCTATGTGCGCAATCTTCTTTGGATAACATAGAAGACACAACACATGCCTATCGCACTAACAACTTACTATTGGAACGACGTAGCAGGTATGTGCGTTGGTCAATGCTAATAACACTTACGAGTGTTATTATTGCATTTTTGCAATGCTAATCTTTTAAATATTAGCGTGAGGAGCGTTGTCGGAATTGGTAATACAACTCGTCAGTACGATGCCTTTTTACCCATTCCTCCTCTTGTTCTTTTCTCTTTTTATTACTCATATATATTTTAGTTACGACATGGTTGTTTGGTTGTAAGACCCTTTGATAAGGGCGATGGCATTAACGCAACGGAAATCAATGTCGGTGTCTTCGTGTGCCGGGTTGTGTGAAGCCAGTGTTATGAATGGTTCGCCCTTATCAGACCTTTTAATATACTTAACCACACAGTAATCGTCGCCATCTATGCTATAAGATAGCAGGTACATTTCACCGTACAGAATGCTTTGCAGGTCGATGGGTAATTCTTTATAAAAATTATATCTCCTGGCTTCAAGCGCGGATACATCGAATCGCCCACAATGTGTATAGCACCATCGCATTTAGGCATGTTGGGTATTTTAATAGTGTCGATGATATTGGCGTGCCGGTTATCGAGCAGCGAACGTAAGCCCTGCCGTCGCCTCGAAGTCGTACAGGTTAATAATTTGGTTGTCTACCTTTTTCGGGGTTGTATGGCTGGTATATCGGCTGAACGGCTGCCTCAAGTGGTGGTGGGGTATCATTTTCAAGCATTGTACCACTGCCAGTAAGTAACCATTTTATATTCAGAGCAGGATATGTGTCAATTATTTTCGACAATTTATCAGAACCAATACTACTATCCTCTCCCATATTGCTTATATTACCTCTTTTTAGTCCGCATTTCTCTTCAAACTTCCGTATAGAAAGATTGTCATAATCAGCTATTTTTGTAATCTATCCTTTATCGTACCCATAATTATTTTGAAAACGGCAAAAAAATAAATGCCAAATTTGTTTGCTGCGTCAAAAATAAATGTTATCTTTGCAACGTGTAAGATTTCTACACGCCCCAAAGATACGAAAAAGGGGCTACAAACAAGAAATTTAACTATAAAAATATGTAATATGGAAAAAATGGACAAAAAGAAGAAGTTGCGGAGGTAATTGAAAATTTACCTCCAGCGAAAAATTATTGTAATGAGTGTGCTACAACACATACCATCAATATTAACAGTTGGCGTTAGCGGTTCAACCTGCGCTTCAGATGTGAATGCCATCGGCGAAGCCTTTTGGCGACGATAATATATGGATTCAAGCTGTTGGCGTAGATAAGTTCAATTTAACAATAGTAGTAAAGGAAAAATGAAAAAGTATATTAAAAATTTCGGGAAAAAGAAAAAGGAATGGATAGAAACGGCACTCAACGTTTCTCGCTCTATGGTTGATTTCGCTTTTGTACTTTGATGCAAAGCGTGGCAATAGCGATTTAGCAAAGCGCATTAGGAAGTTGGCTTTGCACCGTGGCGGGGTTCTGATGAACGAGTTACCGGCATTCGAGACGATACACAACACCGTAGCTGGTGAGATGGTACAACCTTTTGAGAATGGTGCAAAGCTCGTTATGGTGTGGGCTACCGGTAGCCTTAAGATATTTAACAAGAAAGGCGAGCTTTGCCGTGATATTCACATCAACACAATTGAAGAATTAACTAATGCGCAGTGCTTTGCTGCCAGCTTATAAGGGAGGACAAAAATGAAGATAACAATAGAAAAACAAATAAAAATTGTTTTGAGGTGGCAGATGCTTCCGCTGTAACAGTGGTAGAAACGCCCGACAGCATGGCGATAACGGTAAATAACCGGTCCGATGGCTGGCTAAAAAGGCGTATAACCTTTTAAATGGAGTATTTGAAGCTGCCCGTCGCCGCAAGGCGCAACGCCGTTGGATTGTTGGATTTGACAAAGCGCGTGCGGAAAAGTTGTAAAACAATATAGCGAGTATGGAATACTACAACAAAATGCTGTGCGTTACACGCGAGGAGCTGATAAGTGGAAGCGACCCCGTAATGAAAATGGGCACTTTCAACAGCAACCTTTATCGCAAGCGTATTGTGCCAGTATATGCCGGCGGTGGTGAAGAAAAACTTCACACTGTACAGCTTTGATTCCATGCCGAAAAAGTATAGGGAAAAGATTTATGGAGAAGTACGGCAACCCCGAAGAAGTGCTGCGTGAAAGGGAACTGCGTAAGACGGTGAAGTACGACGAAAGCGCACGCACTTTCTTTTGAAGAATACGAATACTTCAAGAATGGCGAGTACACAACGCTCGACAAAGAATTGATAGCCGAATACACCACCAACGCCAGTGTGCTGGGCGAGCTGGTGCGCATGAAAGCTGAACGCAGGGCGATGATGGCAAGCCTCAATGCAAGGGCTACCGACGTGTGGGAGATGGTGTTGCAGAACAGCGAAGAGCTGCGCGAACGCTACCACCACGCTGCCTCGCCAGCCTTAGCCGCCTGAAAGCACGTACATGCGCCTTTCGAGAGGACGGCTACGAAAGCGTCGTCAGCAAGAAGCTCGGCAATGTAAACACCATAAAGATAACAGCCGAAGGACGCGACGTGTTGGTAGCATTGAAGCGCAGCCATACACCACGATATAACGATGAGCAGCTATTTGCAAAGTACAACGAAATAGCGGTGTTCCGTGGGTGGAAGCAGCTTAAGAGCGTGCGCTCCATGCAAGCGTGGCTGTACAGCCCAAAAGATTGAACAGTTGTGGTGTGATGCCGTGCACGGCGAACAGGTTGCCCGCCAACGCTTCGGACGCAAGCAAAGCACGATGTTGCCCGAACGCCGCGACAGTCTTTGGTATGGCGACGGTACGAAGCTAAACCTATATTATCGGGACGGAAAGACGGTGAAGACGATAAACGTGTACGAGGTGGTAGATGCGCTTCAGCGAAGTGTTGATGGGCTTTCACATCAGCGAAAGCGAGAACTTCGAGGCGCAGTACGGCGCTTTCCGCATGGCTATACAGCGCAGCGGGCACAAGCCTTGCGAGATAGTGCACGACAACCAAGGCGGACACAACAAAGCTGAACCGACAGGGCAAAAAGCCCACTGGCGACGAAAAAGGAAAAAGGGGCTTTTTGGATAGGCTTTGCCACATACACCGCCCCACGATGCCTCACAATGGCGCATCGAAGACGATTGAAAAGCATCTTCGGTCGCTTCCAACAACAAGTGTTGGCACGCTACTTCAACTTTACCGGGCAGAATGTTACGGCAAAAGCTGACGAGCCGCCCCAATATGGAGATGGTGGCAGCCAACCGCGACAAATTGCCGACATATCAGGAATTGTGCGAGCTGTACGCCCAGTGCCGCAAGGAATGGAACGAAGCAAAACACCCAAAGCACGACAGCAGCCGTATAGCACTCTCACGAGGGCAGCGTGAACGAAGATACGCCTGTGGTAGGCAAGTACGAAAATGCAGGATATGTTTTGGATAATGAGCGATAAGCCCGTAACGTTCACCGACAGTGGTATAAAGATGACCATCGACAAAAAGCATTACCACTGGGAAGTATTTACGGTGGACGAAAAACGGCGAAGCGATACCCGACAGGAATGGCGAAGCGCTGCACACGTGGGAGAAATTCTACGTGCAGTATGACCCGCAGGATATGACAACGGTAAACCTTTATTCCATCGACCGCGCCAAAAAGCTGCATTTCTGCACTGTTGCGGAAGCCGTATGCAGATACACCGTGCAATGCAAGACCAAAGCGCAGAAGAAAAAGGCACGCATACATGCTGATATTGAGCGTGGCAAGCAAGACAGAATAGAACGTGTGGTAGCGGGCAGGAACATTGCCCAACGACATGGTACTGACCCCGAGCAGAACGGGCTGTAGCTTTTATCCAAAGCCCAGGGGTTTGACCGCAGAGCAGCAGCAACAGGGTGTACGACCGCATGGGCAGGCTGGAAAGCGACAGCCAGGCGGAAGTGGTGGAGCTGGGGCAGCACACGAAGAAGCTATCCAATATGGATTGGGCAGAGGTGCAGTATGACGAAAGGAAGACAGCGGATAAATTGTAATAACGAATAAAACAACAAAGCTATGAGAACAAAACGAGAAACAACAGATAGTAGAGAGTTTGAAAGCATACGTAGCCAAGTATGGCAGCCAAAAACAAAGCAGCGCAAAGTCTTGTGGGTATCAGTGCAGCAACGCTGAGTCAAATGCTGAAAAGGCAACTGGGCAAATATCGCCGACGAAATGTGGAAAAATGTAGCATCGCAAATAAGCCACAAAGCAGGGCGACGGCTGGCAGATAGTGGAAACAACGGCATATAAGGAAATGGTATTTGCCCTGAATGACGCCAAGCAGTGGAAAAACGTAACGTGGGTTGTAGGGCGATGCAGGCTGCGGTAAGACAACCACGGCACGCCTTTTTGCCGACGAACAGCGCGAAGCCTTTTACGTGCTTTGCAGCGAAGATATGCGCAAAGAGCGACTTTGTGCGTGAAATTGCCCGCAAGGTAGGCTTAAGAACGGAGGCTACAGCATTCGTGAACTGCTCGATCGCATTATCGACAGCCTTGTGCAGATGGAAGAGCCGTTGCTGATATTCGACGAAGCAGACAAACTGACGGAGCGAGTATTCCACTACTTCATCGACCTTTACAACCGCTTGGAGGATAAGTGCGGTATCGTGTTCTTTTCAACAAGCTACATCAAACGGCGCATGCAGATGGGCTTGCGCTATAACAAATGCGGCTACAACGAAATACACAGCCGCATGGGGCGCAAGTTCTTCGAGGTGGAGCGCACATCGCCCAACGATGTTTACGCCATCTGTGCAGGCAACGGCTTGAACGAAAAAGCAGACATCGGCGGTAATGAAAGATGCCGGGCAGTACGACTTCGATTTGCGCAGGGTGAAGAAAGCCGTGCACAAGCAAAAAGCGAATGAAATAATTAAACGGTATTTAAACGGCGATTAAATAGTATTTGAAATGTTGAAAAAGGCACTATCAATGACAGATTTGTTACGTATAAACAGAAAGGTGTACGACTTTGAAGCGCGATTGAAAGAAGCCTTTGGACAGCCAGAGCGAGGTGGTGTATGGTTTTGTATGGGGCAAGAGCGGCAACGGCAAAAACATCTTTTGTGTTGCAGCTTTTGCAAAAGAGCTTTACCCGATACGGCAAGGTAGCCTACGACAGCTTGGAAGAAGCGGCAGCCCTGACAATGCAAAAATGCACTGGTGCGTGTTGGTATGGCTGATGTGGGCAGACGCTTTATATTACTTAATGAGAGCTTAAAAAGAACTTGACGACAGGCTAAACCGACGTCGTTCGCCCGATATTGTGGTGGTGGATAGCTTTTCAGTATGCGCATATATCGTTAGGGCAATACGAAGATTTTTGCAAACGCCACCATAACAAATTGATAATATTTATTTCGTAAGCCAGCGTCTAAAGCCATTAGGGCGCACAGCAGTAAGCTCAATGTATAGTGCATCGCTAAAGATATGGGTGGAGGGCTACAGGGCAATAAGCAAAGGGCGATATTTTGGCAACCGTGGCTATTATACCATTTGGGAAGAAAGAGCTGATAAATATTGGAATAAGCAAAGTAATAAATAAACAATGACATGGCAGGAGAAAGAAATTATGCACGCTTCTACATGCTGCTGAAGCAGCTACCCCACGCCGACAAGGACACGCTTGTATGGCAATACACACAGGGGCGAACAAAGTCGCTCCGAGAGGCATCTAAGTGGGAGTACGACGTTATGTGCCGCGATATGGAGCGAGTGGTGAACATTGGCAACAAAGTAGCCCTGAAGCAGACAGCATTGCGCAAGGCACGCAGCGGAGTTCTGCACCAGCTGCAAATATACGGGTTGGACACCACCGACTGGGCAACCGTAGACGCTTTCTGCAAGAACCCCCGAATAGCCGGCAAGCCTTTCAGAAAGCTAACAATAGAAGACCTTAACCAGGTAAACAAAAATAAGAGTAATAATCAAAAACAAAAAAAGAAAATGGACAAAGTAAAAGTTGAAATGACTGCCGAGGAGCAAGCACGCTTCGCACAATTCAAGGCAGAGGAAGAAAAAGAAAGCTAAGGCGGCAAAAGCCAAAGCAGACCGTGAAACCTACAAGCAGATGGTGGACGACGAAGTGGAAGCAGCCATACCCATATTGCTGGAACTATCGTGCGATATTAAGACGGTAAAGCAAAAAGTGATAGACAACTTTAAAGCCATCATAGCGACAAAAGGCAGAGTTGTTCAAGGCGAAGAATCCCGACCAACGCTCGCACACCTTTACCACTTCTGACGGCAATATGCGCCTGACGATTGGGCAATACACCACCGACGGCTACCGCGACACAGTGGAAGACGGTATCGCCATTGTAAAGGAGTACATAACGTCGCTGGCGAAAGACACCGAAAACGCAGGCACTGGTAAATATGGTGTTCCGCCTGTTGGCACGCAACGCACAGGGCACGCTGAAGGCATCACGCATTGTTCAGCTGCGCAAGATAGCGGAGGATAACGGCAACGAACGCTTTTGGGAAGGTGTGCGCATCATTGAAGAAAGCTATCAGCCGACAGTGAGCAAACAATTCATTCGTGCCGAAGTGCGCAATAACAATGGGGCGTGGAAGCAAATACCATTGGGAATGACAGAAAGCTAACGGGTATGAAATATGATACAAGTAGGCGATAAATTCACGTACCACTGGGTTGGGCACGAAGAATGCTACAGAGGGCGCATCTACCAAGTGGAGGGCGTGTATCGGAATTGCACCTGCGGCAAGCCCGAATGGCTTACCGGCAACCTGAAGTGCCCCGTCGCTCCCACATACACATACGGGCTAAATTGATAAAAAGCACCCATAAAGTATATGGAGGCGACAAGGGCTTTTTCTTCGGTCCATTAGATGCAGACACCCTGCGCGACATCGATGATCCCGATAAGTCGTGGGTGGAGATAGTATATCAGAAAGGCGACGAACTAAGCATTTTCAATCAAAGTAAATAACAATGAAACAAACAGCCAGCAAAAAAGTCCACCACAAGGCACGACCACCACCACGCCACAAGCTATCTATAGATGCACAAACGTAGATCTATAGATGTACGAGCGTAGATCTATAGATATACAAGCGTAGATCTATAGATATAAAAAACACACAACAATAGACATAAACAAAAACAACCACCCTAAATGCCACAAACAAAAAGCCCCCAAGGCAAAGGGAATACAACGGGGCAAAAACAAAATAAAACAACAGAATTATGACAAAATGTTTGAATTTTTACAATTAGAGAGCAAAAACTAAGTGTCGGACCCAAGAAAGGGCAAAAAAGTGTTTATAGCACGCCCAACCGACCGAAAACGAGTAACCCACCGCCAATTCTGCGAAGAAGTAGCCAGAGCAACCACCTTTACAGGAGCCGAAGTGGAAGCCGTGCTACGCCTGGCAGCCGAAATGGCAAAACGCCACGTAGAGAGCGGAGAAAGTGTAGACTTTGGCGATATTGGCACACTGTCGCCATCGTTCAAGTCGAAAGCCGTAGACCACATAGAAGACTTCAACGCCACACGCGACATAAAGAAGCCAATGGTGAAACTACGTCCATCGGTTCGATACTTCACACTCGAAGCGCGTAACCTACGAACGAGTAGAACCAAAAAGCAAAAGAAACCCGCCGGCAACAAACCCGCTGGCGGTGGCACTCAACCTCACCCATAAGTAAAAAGCATAGTGAACGTAAAACACCATGATACACAATAAAGAAAGTTGCTGAATAGTTGATATTCAGCAACTTTTTGTAACTTTGTGCTATACAAAACCCACCCACATTGTATGAAACAACTAATGCTAAATTTTGATTTAGGCAAAAGTAGCACAACGCGAAACAAAAATACGCCGTAGAGCTTCCACACTGCCCAGCGGTGATACCACCATTACCACACCGCAGGACAGACTGGCAAAGCGCAACCGCACCATCGCAGCCCGCTACTACTATTGGACCGAAATAAAACGCCGCCGCTTCGACGACGTAATGAAAATACTCTCCGACTACGAATTCTTTGTGGGCGAGCGCACCATACAGAACGCACTGGTAGACCAGGACGAACTGCTACACTCGCTGCTGGAGCAACGCCCGTCGGCACAGAAGCTGGCAAAGCAGTTCCCCGGCTTTGAGTGGCACTAATCAAAAAAACTCCGTTTCATAAACCACCCTATACACTTCAAGTCATCGGCTCTGCGCTCCGGCGTGGAGCTGATGCGTTTTAGGGGGTTAAACAACCCACCGCCATTCCACCACTGCAACGCCTTGTGCAGGGCTTCCAACACATCGAACCGAGCCAACGACCGCTCGCGCACAGCAGCAGGCGCAGCAGCATTAGTGCTGCCCTGAATAGCGAATACAACACGAAGCTCAACCCTTGCACGAATGCGCTGCACACCACCCGACAGACTTTCGCACTGCGGATAGCTAATATCTACCAAGCAAGCCGGAAACGCCACAGGCGGACGGCACGCAACGTTAAGCTGACCCTCATCGGCATCTACCCATTTAATTTGTGAAACATTTGCCGCAATATGGTTAGTAACGGCAAGAAAAAACTTTTATTCATTGCTCAAATTTTTAATATAATCTACTATTCTTCCTTTAATTCTGTCGTTCAGTTCCTCGCTGTCGCCCATAAACTGGCGCTGTGTAATATGCACCATTCGGCTATGCGCCTTTACGTTGGTGCTACCCTTTTTCGTGCGGCGGGTGTGTGCCGGCACTTGCACCTCGCCATCGAAACCCTCGTTGTGCACCTTAGCATACGTTACCTTCTGGTTGCCCGCAGCAATAACCACACGCTGCGGCGATACAACTAGCGGGCGAATGCTGTTCATCATAGCCCCCGAATCGATGAGCAACGACCCACGTTTTCTTTGCCGTCCTGGCAGGCGCCCACGGGTTGCCGTCGAAAGCTCTTTTGCGAAAAGTCTCCTTAAAATACTCCGTCGCAGTTTCGGCGACACTCGGCAGTGTCGCCCATCAACTTGTCGGGCAGACTGCTCAAGTATGCTTCTAATTCTCTTAAATTCATCTTTTTGTCGATATTGGGTTTGTTTTATTGAAATTATCAGTATCTTTGCAAGTGCAGTGTTGGCTTCGGGAACAATCAAAACGGAACATCCTCGCAGATGATAGGAATACCGCAATAGGCTGATATTTGACAGCGAAGCCCAACATCAATCTGAAGAAAAAGGTGCAGACACCACTATCCAACCGTATGACGCGGATTTGCCACGTGTGGCGAAACCAAGAATTAGGGACGGCGGACGTAAGGACTGCACCTTTCCGCTTTTTATTCCTTCCTGTATATCAGCAAGCCCTTTCTTACTTTATCATCGTAAAGTTCGTACCATGACTTAAAATTAAGTTTTCCGTCTTGTATCTTACAAACGCAAACAATAGCCACACTATCATAATACTTGATATAGAACCAACGATTAAGGTAATTGTCATCGGCTTTTCTTATCCTTTTCGTCCTGTCCTATCCACACCTCGTCAGGGTCTTTCATCACCTCATCTATGGTATCAAGATACTTTTGTTCTGAAGCGCACGCTTTTTCTTGGTGTCGGTGGTATGCTCATCAAAACTTTTTTATCCATATACCATGTTCGTTTGGCAAAAGTCTTCCACAGGCAATGCCTCTTCCTTTTCTACCACCTTCTTGTGTAAGTCCCACCAATCAGCGGCATTGCTTCTATATAGACTTGCCTTTTTCGTGGCATCACGAACAAGTTGCTTTGTAGGAGTGTTTCAGCCCCAATCATCTGGTGTAACCTTATCCATTAGCTTTGTAGCTTTATTTGGGGAACTTCTAACATACATCTGATTAGCATTGAAGACGTGCTGCCTCTTGCCCGGGTTATGGTCGAAGTGCGAAGCTACCGCATTCGCCCACTCTTTAGACTCGAAGAACTTATCTACCGTCTGTTGTGATTCCTTGACAATAGACTCGTTGGCTTCGTTTCTTAGCAATGGCTTCACCCTGCAACGGCATTTCCAACCATTGGGCGGATATATTTTATCCCAACGTGGGTCTTTAACTTCAAGGATTACGCCATTTAGTTTACGATGTTCTTCCCTTTACTCTGTCATCACCTGCCGTAACGTATTGCCAATAAGGAAAGCGATTAGCGCTCTTGATAAGCCTTTGGTAGTTTGCTGCCGATTCAGCCGTAAGGTTTGCTGTTTCGTACTCGGTGCGCTGCCATACCTTGTTGAACTTGGTGCATACCTTTGCAGCCTCTCTTGAGAACTCTTCAAAGGTTTTTGCTTTTCGGTAGAGTTGGTTTAGCTTCTGCACCTCTGCCAATGTCTTTGCAGCTGAGAAGTGGAAAAGGTTTTGCTCCATTGCCGTAACGAATGCCGGGTCGAAGTTGTCGTAAGTGTATGCGGCATTCTTTATGGGGCGTTTAAACACCTTATGAATGGCGTTTAAAAGGTCGTCAGATATGAACTTGAACAGCTCCGCATCAAAGTAAGGAGCATCACCATTTGCCACACGCTTTATCAGGCGGTTATCGAGCGTGTCGTCGCTAAGCGTCGCCGTGGGGTATGGTAACTCGAGTTCGCCCCCATCATCGTGGGGCTGCGACGAAAAATCTCTTAGCCGCCTGAAGAAAGATGCTTCTGCCCTTTGACGTGCCTGTGTGCTTTTTGTCGGTACCGCACCACCATCGATATTCTGCACGGCTGCCGTACGCTTCGCCCTCGTCGATATTCACAGGCTCGAAGCGTGGTAGCCTGCCGCCGTGCTATCGGCTCGTCATTTTCAGGTACAGGTATTGAATACTTTTTCATGCAGGTAGCTTTGCGGTATGGGCATTATGTCTGACAGCTGCACAATGTCGTCTACCGTCAGCTGCTCTGCCGCCTTTGGGAAAAACGAACTTGCCCCCATTGACGGGGTAGCCACGTGCCTCGAGCAGCGGCAGCACGTGGTTGTTGAGCACACGCTGCACAAAAACGCATGTCGCTTCTATTCTTGCCCTCTTCTACTTCTTTTTGTGCACCTCCCAGCGACCGTGCACCGTTTTCGCCCTGTACCGTTGTGAGTGTCTGCCCCAATATCGTTATTAGCATTTCTTCGTTGCATGCCTGACGGAATTCGTTGTAGGAAGCCCCGTTGCCTTTTGCCCGCTTCTTTTCGTCTCGACCTCCGCCTCACGGGGTATGACCACGTAAGACGCCGAGCCAGCCTGTTCCAATGCCTGCTCCAGCAGCTTGCGGCTTTCGGGGTCGTAAGTGTTGTATTTACCGATGCGCTGTGGCATGCCAAAGAGTTCTATCCACTGCGACCAGTCGCCGAAGCCACCACGCTTGTAAATGGCGAACGGTGTAGCCTTCAGTAGCAAGCCGTACTTGCGCTCGTGCCCCTAATATCAGCAGCGACGTGTCGCCCTCGTAAGGCACGCCTTTATCGTCGCTGTCGTTAATGACGATGCACTTATTGCGCAAGTTGATGTGCTTTGCTGGAATAGACTCAACGTGGAAGCTGTCGGGGGTGCAGATGAACTCAACGCCGCTGCGCCCGTAAATGCGCTCGTTCAATATCTGCCGCAGCAATTCTTCCCAGTCGGTGGTGTCCATGATGTCCGCAATTTCTTCCACCTCCTTGCCGTCCCTGTCCAAAAAGGTAAGCTCGGAGTTCAGCACTGCGTCGATGCGCTTGCTGACCGCATCGGCAAGCACGCCATCTATCAACACATCTTCGAAAAAGGTCGTACAGGCTCTTTACGCGCCCGCTGTCGGCAGAACGCAGTGCGTTGCGCCAGTCGCCCACGTCGTACACCTTGCGCGTGGGGCTTTTACTATCAGTTGATTGACCACGACGGGTTCTGCCGCCTTGATATTTTTGGTTACTGTCGTATTCTTTTTCTTGCTCATTGCTTAAAAAATGTTGATTTCTTTTTGATTACCGCCATATATATACTCATTGCTGCCGTCAGGCTTGCCGTCGCCATCGTCGTCGGTACGTGGCAGCGATGGCGTTACTTCTCCTTCTGCACCCTGCCGCAGCCAGGGCAACGGCGCGGTCGTACCCGCTTTTCCTTCCAGTTCAATCTCCGCCCCGGCATTGCAAAGGTTTACGAAATGCCACACGGCAATGTCCTTTACGAATGTCAGCAGCAATTCGTTGCGCTGCTTCGGCTTTGGCTGGTTGAATATTTTCGCCCTGTCGTATGCGCCGAGGTAGCCTGCCGCTTCCTGCACGGCAGCGTCGATGGCAGCAAGTAGTATGGTGTCATCTTCTCGGCTGATGGTATCTATCGCCTCCCTTATAAAGGTGCGTTTCCACTTCCTGTGGCGTAAGGAAGCCGCCTGTAGTTCCACTGTTCCATAATATATCAGTATCTTTTGTTGCTTCGCTTGTGTTGCCCGATGGTGTAGCTGTCCACCGTCAGGGTGCGTATCTTTGAGTTGAGTATATACCACCCGCCCTCGATGCAGTCCACACCATCGGCGGGGCTTTCATACGCTTGTTAAGTAACAAGAATTGCTCCTCCAAACGTTGCATGTGAGGGTTGTCTTTTCGTCAATGTTGAGTATCAGCTACCCTGACGGTTGAGTGGTTCAAGATTGCCCTCTATGCGGTCGAATTTCTCGGGTTTCTTGCGCGTGTCGGGCGAAATGGGTATAAAACCCTTTTCCCTGCCCTTTGGTGGCGAACAGCGGCAAGAATACCTGCTCATAGAATGGGTCTTGCAATTTGTTGTTCTCAATGAAGTAGTACACTTGACACTTGTCTGCCACGTAGTCGCGGAGGTAATAATACCAGTTCACGTATTCGTCGTTCACCACGTGGTCGAGGTAGCCTTTATATATGTAGAAATTGCCGTCATAATAGCCGATAAGAAAAAGTGCTTTAAACGATGTTGCCTTGTTGCGTGAATTTGAGGGTGCAGGGTCGCCGTAGGCTACGGCAAGCTGGAGCTTTGAAAGGGCGGGCATTTGCCCCACGTCATTTCCTTTAAACACTTCGCGCTTCCCGAAAGGGGGTTGTTGAAAAATTCTTGCTGGGCAATGCGGGTAGACACTTTCGCCAGTGTTCTGTCGATGTCTTCTTCGCTATTCTTCGCCGCCCATGTGCTTTTACCGTATTTGTCGCGTATATTTACTATATCCCAATGGTCGGCTTTCTCGCCCGCTCGCTTCACACAGCAGTCAAGGGCAATGAGGGTTGCCGCAGAACACTACCAGCAGCTTGCCGCTGATGCTTCGCGTTGGGAACGCTGCACCTTCTGAACCAGTCCCATTTCTTGTTTACAATGTCAGGGTTGCGGCAGTCCTCATCGGTGTCAAAAATCGTCCACTAATATGCAGTCTGGACGCACTTCGTCCCGCGTGTACCACGGGGCTTTCGCCTGCACCCAGCGCGCGAAAGGCTGCACCGTTGGTAAGGAAAATTCCTCCGCCGTCCACGAACCAAATTCGCGCAAATCACCGTAATAAGCCTTTAGCAGCGAATTGCGCTCGAAGCTGTCCTTGTATGGCTTCAGTAAGCGGGTGGCGTTGTCTTTTGAATTGCTGATGAGCAATATATTGCGTTTTTATCCGTACATACAAGGTACATTACGCACATCATAACGGTGGTTGATTTTGCCAGCTCACGGCTCCATGAAAGCACCTCGTACCACTCTTCATTCTTGCAAATACGGTTGATGGCTTTAATGTGGAATGGGGCAAATTCGTGGGTGGCATATTGCCCAAAAAGAATTTTATCCACGCAACAGGGGTGTTTCTCCAAATACTCGAGCTTCTTCGTGCGTTCAAGCGGCGAAAGCTCATCGACCGCAGTATCTTTTAAATTGTTATAATAAGTACGCCATTCTTTCAGCGCCTGCATGTCATCTACCTTACCCATTGCTCATCTGTTCTTTTATATATGCATCAAAATAGTTGGCTATCTCTTTTGCCTTTTCAAGGTCGCGGGGACGCAGCCAGTCCAGCAAGCGGCGGCTTACATTATATATATCGCGAATGGAAGCGTCCTGCTCCAGTGCGGCAAGGTCTTCCGTCAGCTTCCGCCGTATCTGTGATTCGTTCTTGTCAGGAAATTGCATGCGCTTCGGGCTTTGTCGCAATGGCGCGGTCCAACTGGTCAAGCTGCATCAGCGTCGAGTTGATGCGTTCCTCGCGTGTCTGCAGAAGGTTGAGCTTTAGTTTTTCCCAGTCTTTCACCCACTTACCGATAGTAACACGTGATACTTCCACGCGGTCGGCAAGCTCCTGCTGCGTAATGTTTGGCTGCCGTAAAAATATGAGCTTTGCCAGCTCCTTCTTCTTCTTTATGTCCATTTTTATTGTATTTATCTGTTGCAAAGTTACCATATAATAAGCGCAAAAAAATAATGGCGTTGCAAGCGTTGCAGATTCATTGTATAATATTTACAATACACTGTATGTCAGTATTTTGTAGTTTGCATACACATATTTCTTGCCTTAACTTTGCATCGCAAAACATTCAAAAGCGATGAGCAAAAACATTCATATTGCACGATGAAACGGTGAATACATACGGCTTCCGCATGCTCACCTCCGGGGCTAACTTGGAAGAGTTCCGCAAGAACCCCGTCATGCTGCTGAACCACGACGACTGGAAGATGCCTATTGGCAGATGGGAGAACATACGAATAGAAGGCACGCAGATATTAGCCGATGCCGTCTTCGATGAAGCCGACCCCGCGCCGTGGAGGTACAGAAGAGCGTAGACACCGACTTCTTGCGCATGGCGTCTATCGGTGCATGGGCGCAGGAAACCAGCGACGCTTACGACCTGATGCTACCAGGGCAAACCTCACCTACCGTAACGAAATGGACGGCACGGGAAGCCAGTATCGTAACCATCGGTGCGAACCACAACGCCTTGGCACTGTATGACAGCAAAGGGCAACCTTGGAACATGGGTAACTTTTCAAAGCACAGCACCCTACGGCAACAATGGAGTACACGGAATTACAGGACATTTTCAATAATAATAAGATGGGAAAATTAACGCAGATTTTAAATTTGAGCGATGCTGCTTCAGAAGCTGACATCGTGGGTAAAGTAAACGAGCTTATTGCCAATAACGACCGATTGGCAAAGAAAACAGGACGCTTGCCGATGCCATCGACGCACGAAGCGCGGAGCAGAAGAAGAAAGAACAGGAGCAGGCAGTAGCCCTTGTTGATGCCGCCGTAAGGACGGGCGCATCGACGCCAAGGGCAAAGAAAGTTTCCTTGCCATGTTCGACCGTGATTTCACCGGTGCAAAAGCAGCCTTGGAAGCTATACCAGTACGCCAAAGCGTAACAGCGCAAATTCAAAGCGGCGCACAGCGTGTGGACATGGGCGACTGGAAGAGCAAGACATGGGACGAACTGGACCGCGCAGGCAAGCTGACACAGCTCAAAGATAATCACCCCGACATTTACGCTGAAAAGTTCGAGCAGCGTTTCGGCACAAAGCCTAACATGTAGGTGGTAGTAAGTAAATAGAATTAATAAATTAAATAAAAAGAAATGGCTATACAAAGAGAAATTTGGATTGGCTCCATCGTGGAGGGCTTGTTTGCCGATAACAGCTTTTAAGCAAGGCTTTCAACGCCGATGAGTTCGTTAATATGGGTAAAACGGTGCACATTTCCAATGCTGGCGCACCGTCAAAAACGAAGAAGAATCGCACCAGCTTCCCCGCAGATGTAAACACGTACTGACGTTGATTTGACATTCAACCTTGATGAGTTCACGACGGATCCAATCCGTATTCCACACGCAGACACAGTAGAACTGTCGTACAACAAGCGCGAAAGCGTGTTGCGTCAGGATAAGGCGGCACTGCAAGAGGAAGTTGCAAAAGCATGATATACAGCTGGCTTCCTGAAAAGGAACACTGCGTGCAGACAACTGGTGCTTCCGTGAGTGCGCATACAGATAAGGCTACCGGCAACAGAAAGGCACTTTGCCGTGCCGACGTTCAGAAATTGATGGTAAAGTTCAACGCAGACAACGTACCGCAGGAAGGTCGCTATCTGCTGCTTGATGCGTACATGTACGACCAGTTGCTTGGCGACCTTACATCTGTACAAAAATCAGGCGTTCTTGCCAGTGCCGATGCACAGCGCGGTATTTTGGGCAAGCTGTTCAGCTTCAGCGTAATGATGCGCTCGGAAGTTGCCGTTTACGGCGACGGCATCGTAAAGAAAGCTGAAGATGCCAGAAGGTGCGGCTACCGACCTGCGGCAGGCTTTGGCTTGGCACGAAAACAGTGTGTGCCGTGCATTGGGTGAAGTGAACGTATTTGAAAATGAGAAAGACCCCGCCTATTACGGTGATATATACTCGTTCCTTGTGCGTGCCGGCGGTCGCCCGATGCGTCAAGATGTCAAGGGACTATTGCCATAGTTCAAGGCAAATCAGCGTAACGACCATGCAGCTAAAGTACTTAGTAATACATTGCACAGCTACCCCCGAGGGGCGTGAGGTGTCAGCTGACGAAATCCGCCGCTGGCACACTGCTCCAGCGCAGAAGCGCGGTCGGGGTTGGAAACAGGTTGGGTACACTGACATGATACACCTCGACGGCAAGGTGGAACGCCGGTGCGCAACAACGAGGATATGCAGGTTGATGCCTTTGAAGTTACCAACGGTGCCAGGGGTTACAACGCCGTAGCCCGCCACATCGTCTACGTGGGCGGCGTGTGCCGACGGCACACCCAGGAGCGACACACGCACGGGAAGACAGCGTAACGCCTTGGCAGCCTACGTGTATGACTTCCACCGTCGTTTCCCGCAGGTACGCATCATAGGGACACAACGAGGTAGCCCCCAAGGCTTGCCCGTCGTTCAACGTGCAGCAGTGGCTCAAGGCAATAGGTATTCGACAATTATAAAAAAACAAGAAGCGCAATGGAAACACTCCTACAGATACTGCAATGGGCAATACCATCGGGTGGCATTGGTGCAGCTTGACGTGGCTCGCCACATCGCAAGGTGGCGTCGGCAAAGGCAAAGAAAGCCATTCACGACACCCACAAGGCGATGTACGAGGACATATCACAACTATTAGTAGAAAATCAAAAGAAGAATGAAAAGACTATCAATTCACTACAGGAAGAGCTTGATATACACGCACCGAAAGCGCACGTATCAAGCGGTCGCTGGACCGCCTTTCACGGGCTATCGAGGTTATTCAGATTGCCCTCACCGCGGTACTTGCCCTATCAGCCATGAGCTGCAGGTCGAAGCAAACGGTGGTGCAAAGCGAAGTTCAAAGCGACTCTCTCGTCAAGAAAGCAGCTTCCCTACAAAGCAGCTCGCTACAGATGCTGACAACGACGAAGCGCAGAAGATAGCGTCGGACACGGCGATGCTGACGCTGCCGATGCAGAGCTTGCTGAACCTGCCTCGATAGTGCCGTCTTCCGACGGCAAAGCGGACGCTTAATAATGAAGCCTACCACAAAGAGGGCAACGTATATATCAGGGGCTCAACCCTACCCATCGAAAGGGAGGTAAGGCAGACAACAATATTAGCACGGCACACAAACACTACGCAGGAAAACAAAGCGGTGCGAAGCATCGGAAAGGTCTCGAAAACCAAAATTATTAAGCCACCTCCCACCTATCAAAAGTTGCTGCAACTTATCGGCATATTGGTATTATTGGGCGCATTGGCGTTCGCAGGTATTAAATTATTTAGTTGGTACAATAAAAAATTGATAAAATGAAAAAAACAAACGACGGCTATATTATGCTGCTTGATGCCATCTTCTTTGATGGCAAGAAAATTGGCAACATCGCTGAAGATGGTATAGATTGGGGCGGCGACGCTGCCGAATACATCAAGCTGTATGCAGCGCAGGTGCGCAACAGCCCAGTGAAGAAGATACGCAAGAAAGCTGCGTCAAACGTATTGAAGTTCAACCTTATTGAGCTGCTCCCGGATAACTGCGTGGCATTGATGGGTGGCACGGTAACGGAAGACGGCTGGGAAGCTCCGTCAGAAAGCGTAGTGTTGGAAGGTGCGGTGAAGATAATTTCAGGCACTGGGCAGACAGTCGAAATTGCCAAGGCATCACTTGAGGGTATGGTGCGCGGTAAGCTCGGTGGCGACGACCCATTGCACATTGAATGCGAGCTTGAGGTGCTGACATCGGGCGACGATAGTGCTCGTTTAAAATTGTTGAGACCAAACCCTTTATTGAGGCGAAGCCAACGGAACTCAACTTCAAGAAGGCGGGTGAGACAAAGGTAGTGGACATTTCGCCAGTGGCGCATTCTCTATGAGTGCTGCACCTGCTGGTTTCACAGCCGAGGCAAAGGGTGGACGCGTGCTCATTACTGCAGCCAACAACACGGGTGCGCAGCGCACGGGCAAGATAACCTCTCAACTGCAGCGCTGACCCGAGCAAGAAGCGTAGATGTGAACCCTCACACAGCAAGGTTGATGAAAACGAACAAAGTAGAGGTGGGAAGCGTCGGAAGCCCTATTGATATCGGCGTTTCCATTCCACTTTTTCAGTGGAAAATACCTTTTAAGAAAAAAAGCCCATCAGCTTGCGCCTTACAATGCGCCGCCCTTGCTTTGGTAATCAAATACGCATAGCGCGGAAATTCCTTTAGTATGGGTGTCAGCTATGAAGAGATGGAAGCTTCTACGAAAGATGAGCAACTGCAATTCATTGCCCGGCACGGCAAGACGGTAGCCCAAATGGTGGCACTCACCATCTGCCGCAGCAAGGTGTCAGCTATCTTTGCACCGCTGCTGGCTTGGCTGCTGTTGTGGCTGGTGGACGATACTTCTTATTGCTTGCCAATCTGCATTTCATTCCGCTAATCGGCACGCAGCATTTTACGAATATTATCAAATCCTTAGAATGGAGCAACCCGCTCCGTCCAAGGTTGAGCCAAGTAAAGAAGCGGGAGTTAAAGGGCTTTTGAAAGCTCCCATAGCCCTTTTTGATTCGTGTGGCAGATTGCCGAAGCAACAGGCTGGACAGTAGACTATATCATGTGGGGCGTGAACTACCAAACACTGCTGATGATGCTTGCCGACGCACCGCGCTACATAGATGCTGACCAAGCAGCTACTCTATCAAAAACAATAATACAAAAGATAACAAAAATAGCGGAACAGCCTAAGACAGTGATAGGCTTTTTCCAAAGCAGACTGAACGATGAATAACGGTATCGAAATTGAGTACTTATTCGGCGGAGACCTTATCGACAAGACGAAGGAAGCCGCCAGGGAAACAGGCAGGCTCTCTACGGCAGCAGAGCAGGCAGCATCTTCCATCACCGAGAAGATAGCGGCACAGAAGGCTGTGGTCAAGCAGGTGGAGAGCGACCTTAAAAGTCTGCAAAAACAATATGAGAAAATAGCACCGGGTAAGGCGCAAAACGAACTAATGCTGGATATACGTGCCTGCAAGGTCGTGATTGAAGAAGAAAAAGGTGCGCTGGCTAATTTGGAGGCGGGAGCACAAGAAGCTTCTGCCCCGGTAAGCAAGCTAACGAAAGAGTACCGCAGCCTTATTCAGGAGATGGCACGCATGCGCCTTTCGGGGAACAGCATACGGAACAATACCAGCGAATGGCAAAGCGGGCTGCCGAGCTTTGCGACACCTTAGGCGACGTCCGGGCACAGACAAAGGCACTTGCTTCCGATGATGCCAACTGGGAGGCAATGGCATCAGGACTGAACGGGCTTAGCGGTGCTGTTACCGCCGGTACTGGCGTACGTCGTTATTCGTAGGCGAAAACGAGGAACTCGCACGCGTTCAGACACGCCTGCAAAGTGTGATGGTTATAACGATGGGCATTCAGCAGGTATTCAATGCCCTGAACAAGGATTCGGCGTTCCGAATAAAATTTGTGTCGAAGCGCTACTGACATGTGGACGGCTGCCAATGCCCGCCTTGCAACGGCACTCGGCATTTCTTCCGCTGCTGCCAGTGCGTTGATGGCAACGCTGACACTGGGATTGTCGGTAGCCATTGGTGCCGTTATCACCATGTGGTACAAGAACAGTGAAGCGGCGAAAGAGAGTGCCGCTGCACAGGAGAAGCGCAGCAGAAGAAATGCGGGAGGTTGCCCGCTCGGCGGCTGTACAAAAAGCAAAGCTCGATATACTTTATAAAGCCACACAGGATAACACAAAGAGTCTGAGGGACAGAAAGGCTGCAGTGAAGAACTTGCAAGCAGCGTATCCCGCTTATTTTGGCAATATGAAAACGGAAGCTATTCTTGCAGGACGTGCGGCAACGGCTTATCGACAGTTGGCAGCTGACATTATGAAGCGCTGCCATGGCACGTGCCTATCAGGAGCGAGTGGAGAAACTTTCCAAGGAACGCATAGACCTGGAAGATAAAAATAAAAATGACAAATATATAAACGAGAACAAAAAGCGCCTTAAAAAGCAGACGAAGATTACAAAAAGAAAGGCAGCAAGGATTATACCACCGAAAATGATAGGGTGGCATGACTGTCGGTGGAGGAGCTACCCGTATTGGTATGGGTGCAGGTCGCACGGCGAACGACAATCTTAGGAAAGAGGTGAACAAGCGACTGGAAGACAACAAGGAGCTGACAAAAACAGCTTGCTGAAAATCAAAAAGCAAACAGAAGCCTACGCACAGAAAAGCCCTTGAAAATATGCCTGCTCTCAATAAGGTGGAAAACAAGGGCTATGGAAGAGCCGAAAGGTAAAGACAAAAAGGAGAAAAATAAAGAAAGATAAAAAAAGAAGACTTGTCGGGCGAGGCAGAAGAGCTTGCCGAACTTGAAAAAAGCAGCGCAAAAAAAGATAGCCGAAACACGCGTGGCACTTATGAAAGAGGGCTACGATAAGGAGCGTGCCGAAGCCTTGCTGCAATACGAAGAGGAGAAGCAGCGCATATTTGAGGAAGAGACCAAGCGCAAGGGATTGGTGAAGAAGCTGCGCAAAGGAGGTGTGGCTGTCAGTGCCGAAAAGGAGGCGCAAATAAGTGCCGATGCTGCCAAAACAGCGCATACAGGCTGCACAGATGTACAACAACAAATACGCTGCCATCGCCGAAAAAGAGAAAAAGAATATGACGATAAGGTAAAGGAAGAAAAGAAGAAGGAAGAAGAAGCCTTGGACACCTTACTGTCAAAAGCACCAGGACTACAATGCCCAGAGAATGGCTGTTGAGACGAACTACACGAAGGAGCTGGCAACGCTGTTGGCACGACGAAACAAGGATAACGCCAACATCATAGATGCCGCATTGGTGCAGCTCGAAAAAGATAAGGAAAAAGGCACTAAAGGAAATCAACGACAAGGAGCTCGACGAAATGAAGAGCAGCGCAAGCATCTTCGTCGAGATGTTCGAAGACCCTGCAGAAAAAGCGTAAAGCAGATAAATAAGGTAATCGCAAGCTCCGCCGACCTGAGCGCGTATATGGACGCAATGGCGAAAGGTGAGCTACCGCCGATGGAGCAGCCGTCATCAAGGACAAAAAAGGCAATACCAAACGTACCATCACACAGAATGACATTGCGCAAATGGGCATAACGCCCGAACAGCTGAAGCGACTCCAGCAGTCGCCCGAAGCCCTGAAGGCTTTCATGGATCAGTGGCAAAAGCTAAAACAAGAAAGCCTGAAAAAGAACCCTTTCAAGGCGTTGGCAGCTGCTATAAAAAGACTTGTTGGACGACAAGAACAAGGGCGACAAAAAGCGACAAAGAAGAAGATAAAGCGCCTTGCCGAGGCATCGGCGAAGTTGCCAGCGAAGTGGGAAAGATAGCCGGTGGACTGTCAAAGATGTTTGAGGAGATGGGTAACGACAGCATGGCAGAAGCCATGGGTACGGTGGAAGATGTCATGAATGGCGTTTCCAACATTGCCAAAGGCTTTGCCAATGGTGGTGTAGTGGGCGGTGTCATGGCAGCTGTAAGCGAAGCTATTGGTATTATAGGCAAGGCTTTTTCTGCCAGCGCACGCCACAGGGCAGCCCTCGATGCCATCATGGGAAGGAGCGTATCGCTCAACAGCAGACGTACAACTTGCTGCTGATGCAGGAAGCCTCACTGTACGAACGGGGTACGACGGCTTTCGGCACTGACCGCTACGGCAAGGCAACGAATCGCCATACATGTAATGAAACAGGCAGCCGAAGAGTTTGAAAAGGCGTGAAACAAGCCAACGACATAAAAGGTTGTAACTGGACACGAAAAACAGGTCTGTTTGGCTGCGGGCAAAGGCAAGACACTACAGTAGCTTGCTGTCCGAATATCCGAAGCTGCTCGATGCTAACGGTAAATTCAACATATCACTCGCCGAAAGCATTTTAAAAACGCGGAAGATGAGCGACGCAAGCAAGGAAGCCCTGCAACACCTTATTGACCTTGCCAAGCAGCAGGAAGAAGCATTCAGGAAATACGCAACTACCTCACGGACATCTTCGGCGAATTGGGCAATACAATTACCAATGCGCTGGTGGACGCTTTTAGAAGCGGTACAGATGCAGGCAAGGCAATGGTGGAGAGCGTCGGGCGCATGCTCGAAAAGTTAGGTGCTGATATGGTGTATTCTGCTGTGTTGCAAAAGTACTTCCTGAAAGCGCAAAAAGATATGGAGAAGTACGCCACTGACGAGCACCTTTCGGAAGAAGAGCGCTTTGCCGCCTATGCCAGGATATTGGACAGGGCTCACCGCTGATGTGGCTGCTGACAGTGGCAAAGGCTGCATCGCTGCTGGAGTATTTCAAGAAAAAGGCAAAGGAGTATGGCATCGACATATTCGGTGGTGCGGCACAGCAAGGGCGCGCAGGCAGCCTTGAGACAATGACACAGGCACAGGGGTACGAAACTCGAGGGCTTGATGACGTCGGCACAGATACACCTTGCGTCGATGGACATAAAGCTCGAAGATGCGGTAAAAGCAGATGCAGGCGTCTACACGCCACTTGAAAGGATAGAGCGTTACACGAAGCATTGTGAACGCTTGGAAGATATTGCCGACGATATAAAGGTGTTGGCACGTGATGGTATTAAAGTAAAGTAAAATGAATATACTCGAAAAATCAAGTGCTGTTGAACGGCAAGGATATTTGGACGGAGTACCACGTGTTTTTGCGGGAAGAAAAGGCGGGCGAGCAGAAGAATCTCGAAGCCCTGCTGACACCCGCCAAGATGAAGGCGCACGTGGCGGTAGCCTTCCGCGAAGAGGACGGCGAAGTACTCGATCGACTTCGCCAAAAAGCGAAGCCCGCGATATAAAGCTGCATTTCGCCATCATGGCGGACAGCAAGGCGCAATTCCTACAGCGTTACCGCCGCTTTGTTCAAGCATTGAAGACAGGCAACGACGGGTGGCTCGTTTGGAATTTTTCCACCGCTGGCACTTGAAATTCGCACCTTTGTAACGGAATTTACCCCTTTCGACGCCCTTACCAACCTTTTGGGTGGAAGAAGCGCACTGCGGGGCATTCCATGCCGTATTCCGTGAGCCGAAGCCCAGCTTTTTAAAGAGTATTTAAACGATATTTAAATAGCGTTCAAACAATGATAGAAATTTTCACAAAAGAAGACACAGTACGCTGCATTGCCGACGGGGCAAATGGTCGGCAGGAAAAAGCAGCTGCAAGGCGACAATACCCTGTCGCTGACGTTCACCCTGTACGAATACGTACAGCTGGACGTAAACGACTACGTGGACTTCTGCGGCGAACGCTATTGGCTGATGGAACGTTTCAAGCCCCGTATGAAGAGCACGCGGGAATGGGAGTACAACCTGACGCTGTATGGCATTGAAAGCCCTCGTGAAGCGCTTTTTGGTTATCAACTACACCGACGGCGAAGACACCCCTGTATTTACGCTTACCGCCCCTGCTACGGAGCACGCAAAGATAATATTAAAATCAATAAACAACGCCATCGGCAAGCAGCTGTTTAAGTTGGGCGAAGTGAAGCAGACGGAGAACCTTGTTATTGACTACAAAGGGTACTACTGCAACGATGCTTTAGACCTATTGGCAAAGGCGGCGAAGACGGAATTTTGGTTTGAGAACGGCACAACGCTCAACATTTCAGAAGCGCACAGTATGGCGAAGCACTGACACTTTAGCTACCGAAAAGGGACTTGTTTCCTTGTCGCGCGAAAGCCGACAATGTGAAATTCTACACCCGCCTCTTTCCATTGGGCAGCACAAAGAACATCGACCGCGATAAATACGGGCACACGCGTCTGCAATTGCCGGGTGGGCAGAAGTACGTGGATAAGGACGTGGATAAGTACGGTGTGGTGCATCATTTTGAAGAAGCTGCCTTTGCCAACATCTACCCACGCCGCATCGGTACGGTGTCGGCGGTGCGTTCGCAGGAGCGCACAGGTAAAAGATGGTAAGCCGCTTCACCATATATTACTTCAAAGATAAGGATTTGAACTTCAACCCCAACGACTACAAGATAGGGGGTACGTCATGCGCGTAGCCTTTCAGGAGGGTAGCGAGGCTTGCTGGGCAGGGGCACGAGCGAGGAGCACTATTTTTGAAGTAAATTATGATGATAAAGCGAAAGAATTTGAAATTATCACCATCTTCCCAATGACACGATGCAAGTTCCGGGTGGCGTGCTTGTACCGAAGATAGGCGACAAATACATATTATCGCATCTTCGCATGCCCGATGAGATACTACCCGTTGGCGGAAAAAGAGTTTTTGGAAGCGGTGGCGAAATTCAATGAAGAAAAATTTCGTAGACAACTCGGTATATAAAAGCTGACACCGACCACGTATGGGTGGAGCAGCAGCGCGCCGACCTTTTTCCCCTTGGCAGGCGCATACGGCTTGAAAGCGCAGAATATTTTTGCCCCCGTTGGCTATCGTATGAGCCGTATTACCGCCTTTCACGGCAGGTAGACCTGCCGTCGCTTGTAAGCGTCGAAATAAGCGATGCTGTGGCAAAAGGCAAGATAGCGGCAATGGGAAGCGAGCATCAACGATGTAAAAGCACTATATAGGCGAGGGTTGTAAATGACATACCCGACATTATCGCCAGTGGCGATGACACCCAACCGGGAGAGCACAACGTATTTTCTGCCAAGCGTGCGTTAAAGGAATTTCTTAATAAGAACACTCCCGACACGGCGCGAGAGTTGATAACCTTTTGCGGGGCATCGCATTGAATGGCAGGGGCGGGTATCGACGGGGCAGGGTAACGCTATATTGAAAGCTATTCAAACGCTGGGCTTTGAAAGGACAATAAATGGCTTTTGGTGTTTGGCTTGACGAAAAGGGGCGGGCGCACGGGCAAATAGATTACTTGAGGTAATCGGTAAAAGCCATCTTCCGTTCACTGCAAATTGATGAGTACAAGCATATTGGCGGCAACATCGTGCTTTCGGGCGCAAATGCCATAATAGAAAAGGTGGTGGCTGTTAGTGGTGGCTGGAAATGCTACCTACACACGGACGATGGCGACAAGGCTATAACTAACGATTGGGAGCCTGGCGACCAGGCACTTGCCAGACGTTCAACATTAGGGGCTGGGGTTTACGAGAACGTGAGCAACAGATATTACTGGCGATGTGTGTCGGAGGTTGGACAAAAAGACGGCAAACGAAGAAGCGTATATCGTTATCACCGCCGATGATGCCTACTGCGACAAGAACGTCCGAAACGACGAGCCGAAGGCTGGCGACAATGTCGTGCTGTGTGGGCACAACACGCTGTGGGATATTGCCCACGGCGTAGAGCCGACGAAGTAGCCGCCACCGCATGAATGTTACAATGATTACCACCTCAAAGAGGAGGGCGGAACAATCGAAGTGTATCGCAACATTCACGACTTTCGCTGAATAAAGGTAACGCAATATTTCATTTGTCCAGCGACAAAAATCTATATGAATAGCCGACATTTCGAGTGGGTAGCTCCGATGGTGAACGTATTCAAACGTGTTATACCGTGGTGATTGGACACCGGGCACGGTGGCTGCTAAATATGAAGCGTGGTATCACGCTGGGGGTACGTGGCTTTCATTGATAGACAACAATACCGACGAACCTACAGAACAATCTCCCAAATGGAAGCAATATGCTGCCAAAGGAAAAGACGGCGGCACAGGGGCTGCGCGTCGAGGGGTGCATCGGCAGGCAGCGCAGCCTATGCAGGAAGGGCAGACGGCGTGGAAAGCCACCTTTGAAGTTCACGTATGGGAAAAACGACGTGGAGATAACAAGCAAGCTGCGTCTACGCGCTTTGTATGGGAGCGAACGAGCGAATATGAAGCTGGCGATGCTGCGTGGAAAGACAGGCACAGCAACGATGGCTATAAAAATAAACGTAACGTATGACGACTTAATGGGCGACACTTCTTTTTGTGTGTAAATTCCTTTAATTCGTCCGGAAATAAAAATATTAACAAGTGTAACTTTTAAATATAAAAACAATGGCAGATATATTAGCACAAAAACATTTACAGTAAAAAGTTGGTGAATGGAAAAAAACCCTTACCTTCGTCCTCAAGACGGACAAGGCACTGACACAGATTTTTCACGTGATAGCAAAAACATTTGCGCCTGACTATGCAGCATCGGCACTTACTGACACCAATGCTGTTGGTAAGCGGGAAGAACGGAGACCAGACAGCGCACCTTAGCAATTTGAATTGGCGTGTGCTCAAGCAAGATGGCTCTGCAGCTACACAGGCACTAACGGCAGGCACTGGGCTTGCCAAGAAGTTGGCAGCCAACCTCACCGACTGCACAGGCTTAAAGATAACTTGCGAGGGCTACCTACACCGACCCTGTTTCAAGGGCAGCAGCGCAAGTGGTTGCATCGGTAGAAATAACGAAGATGGAGAATGCCGGCGCAAATATTCTTGCCAGCCTCTATATGCCGGACGGCGATACTTTCGACAATGCTGGGAAGTCACTGAAAATACACTGTGATTTAATGCGTGGCGGAGACATCGACACATCTAACGTATCTTACATGTGGTATCAGCTACGCAACGGCGTGTGGGTAAAACTCGAAACCGCCAATGCTAACGGCATCAGCGGAATAAATACCAACGAAATAACAGTGCCGGCTTCAGCTGTATGGTAAATGTGGGGATATTTAAATGTATCATAAAGGATACCGACCCTGCCAGCGCAACGGCAAATAAGGAAGTGTTTGCCATCGGCACGCTTTATGATGGTTCAGACCCCTACGAAATCGACGTTTTCCAACCCAATGGCGATAACGTTGCCGAAGGGGGCAGCTTGCTGCACTGGTTTAAGATACGTCAGGGTGCTTCCTATATTACTGATGCAGTGATACTGGGGGCGCATAATATGCGCGTGTGGCGTTTTGCCGCTAACAACGCCATTGATACGACGTGGGGCACAAGCGGCTACAAAGCGTGCACGAAAGACGCACCGAATGCCCGCTACTCGCTCGAAATTGCTTACTCGGATTTGCTAAGCGCAAGCCAAGCATTTTGCGTGGAGTTAGTATTAAAAAAATGTAAGGGCGTAATTCTAACGCCCTTACCCCTCTTTAATAAATAAAAGTAGTAGATAATGGCAGAAATAATAGCACAACGCACATTTACTGTTCGCCGAGCATCAAAAGATGGGAAGCCTGGAGAAGACAGCAAAAAGGTGAAGACGCACTTACACTTGTTGTAACGCCAAATACCTTTGTTTTTCAAACCAATAACAAAGGTGTCATCGAAAAATTTGGCGCAAAATAAGGGTAAAAATCCGAATGTTTCTCGGACAAACGGAAGTTGTGCCCAGCAGTATAGATATTACTCCATACAATTGCTACGCAAGAATAGTAGGCGACAATACACTATACTTCGACGGTATTAGTCCCTAACCAATGGAGCGGAAGGTGGAGGTTACCGCCACCTACAAAGGCAGACACGCACTGCCATTGCTGAATTTATGGTGAGTGCTCAGAAGTGGAATGAAGCCAAGTTCCTTGCCAATGAGCAGCAATTTCAAAGCATCATCTCACAAAACAAAGCAGACAAACAAGGGTTTGAAAGACGTATGTCTGCCATTGAGCAAGATGCCGAGAATATTCGTCTGTCGGTCAGCAAGCAGACCTTCAGCGGCGTGAACATGCTCAAGGGCGCGAGCCTGCGTCCTTTGAACTTATTGTTACTACAAAGAGCTCAATACGTAACAATAGGAAACTATGCGAGTGTAGCACACCTTGACAATCCTTATCTTGCCATTGTGCGCCACGGTGCGCCACAGAACGAATGGAACGGTTGCAAGTTTCCTGTTATAAAGGCATTGGGCGGTCGTACCTACACACTGTCAATGTTCACTCGTATATACGGAAGCGAACAGCCATATATTGAAATCAAGCGAAGTCGCTCTAAGGATATGACTGCTCGAAGACGAGCTATCCTAACATTCCTTCTTCCTATGGCATTTGGAAACAATATTCCTATTCTTTCGATATGGAAGATGGATACAACTATGTACAGATATTTATAGGTTACACAAGAGATGGCGAAGCTTATTTGTCTGAAATACAACTGGAAGAAGGAACAAAAAGCAACAGCATGGGAAGGACCCTGACATCGTGGACAGCGTTGAACGTACTGGTATCGACCTGACCAATGGCACGGTATCTGTCGAAGCAGCCAATTTTGAAATCAAACACAATGGCGAAAAAGCCTTTTGTTGTGAGCAAAGGAAAAGGCATTGCTGGGCGGTTGGGTATTTGATAAGGGGATACTGTTTTCCCAATGCGGAGACATAAATGGAAGTCCAAAGCACAGATTATGGCAACACGAATTTCAATCCTGATATTGTTCTCGACCCTATCAATGGCTATATGTCGGGCGTCGGATCTTTCAGAAAGAAAAATGCTGGTAGTAACCCAACAGAACATCGCCAAATATGCGAAAATAGATCCCGATATTGGTTACGTATTTATGGCAGGAAAGATAAGCGCCATTGCCTTGTTTAAAGGGGCTTTTGACCGTACTATATTTATAACATTGCCCGGTGTTGCGGGCGATGCTGATTTTGAAAATAGCTCGAACGTTAATAGGCGAAACCATAGCTATATACAACCAAACCACCAGTTATATAAATATTTGGGGAAGTGGTACGACCATCTCTGTCTACCCTAATAACTTTGCCGCCCTTGAGTAAAAATATCGGTTAATCCTCAGACGGGAAAAAGAAAGTTATTATAATATCGACTGGATAAGAGGGAAAATGCTAATTTAATATAAAAATAAACGAATTATGAAATTTAAAGTAATGCAAAAAGCGAATTGAAGCAGATATGAACGGTATAGTCATTATAAATGGCTTTGTTCATGTAGTTGTATACAAGAGCAGATATCAGCGACCCGAAAGAATGCCAAGGTGCTGCTCTTTCATGACCATGTGGCAAAATGCACCCATGATGACGTTGCCGATGAAAGTTGCGCAGCAGATTATGGGCACAACGGCTCGACATTCACAGATGGGCATTGGAATTCTATTCCTGACATCGAAGAGCAATCTGCCGCATACAAAGGGGTACGTGATATCTATTTCGCCATTGAAAGAGGCGAATTGGTTTTAGAGTAAACCTTATGAGGGGGTAAAAAGCCCCCAGCCGATTAATATACCATCTCACCTATGTATTAATTAAATGCACCGTGCACGACTGGAGGCAAATGTCCTCATTCGTGCACGGTGCATTTTATAGTGGGTGAGATGTTTTGCAAAAGATACAAAGAAAATACGATAATAAAGATAAAATGTTATGAAAAGAAAAGAATACAATTCCGCACCATTGCCTTTTTCAAGGACAAAAGCGCAGATTTGCAAAGGAATATACAAAAAAATATTGCGGCAATATCCTGATGATGCTGTATTTGTCGATTTGTTCGGGGGTAGTGAGCTTACTTTCACATATAACCAAATGCCAAAAAGCCAAATACTACTGTAATTTATAACGATTTCGACAATTATCGGCAACGTTTGGTGCATATAGAGCAAACAAATGAGCTATTAGGGCAACTTCGCGAAGTTGTGAAAGATGTACCGCGTGCTAAATTAATGCCCGGCGATGTAAAGGCGGCGGTGATAAGATGTATTGAAGAGCACAATGCGCGCTATGGCTATGTAGACTACATAACACTATCATCGTCTTTAATGTTCTCCGCGGAATATGCAACAACTCTCAACGGTTTTAAAAAGGAAAGCATGTACAATAGGGTGCGCAGGTCTGATTATTCCTTATGTGAGGATTATTTATCTGAGCAACCATCGTATCGGAGGACTACAAAAGTCTATTCGACCGTTATAAAGAAATACCTAACGTTGTGTTTCTTGTAGACCCACCTTACTTGAATACGGAGGTAGACAGTTATAATATGAATTGGCGTTTGGGCGACTATTTGGACGTGGTACTTGTGCTACTAAAGCACCCTTTTTGTGTTCTTTACTTCTAACAGGTCTTCTGTTGTAGAACTATGTGAATGGTTAGCCCATAATGGAGGTTTGCCTAATCCTCCTGGACGTTGCAATAAAATAGAAATTGAAGCCCTTTTGAATCACCATGCCGGCTATATAGATATGATGTATTATACAACATTTAAAGGGTAATAATATGGTATTTAAAAGCTATTTAAATACCCTATCATTTGATAGTAACTACGAACATGATAGGGGGATTAATATTGTGCGTGCGCGCACCGTCTTTAGACCATTTCGTTTTGAGAATAAGAATGTTACAAAATATTGTTTTCGTTTCTGCAGGCGAACTATTTCGATTTGCGGATTATAAGAAACTAG
>BNJV01001953.1_pt1 | contig 32431 bp, 41 predicted proteins | sample 8540591 | NCBI WGS metagenome assembly BNJV01 (sample SAMD00202457, study PRJDB9452) | human saliva metagenome | host: Homo sapiens | reverse complement strand
TGCGTGCAGAGAGAAAGGAGCGAGGAGAGAGAGACGAGCACGTGACCATACGCCCACGCGGAGCCGCCGACTAGTTCTGGCCTGCCTGCCGCGCGGCAGAGCTCGAGCGGACGACGTCGCCGAAAACTGTCTGAGTCAGCTCATTGCTTTGCGCATTGTAGGTACCGTAGCGCGGATTGATCTCAACCTTTGTCGACTGCATAATCTGCTGAAATCTGGTTGCTCAGCTCCTGGGATTTTTCGGAGGAAAATCCCATTGAACAGAGCTTTTGCAGGGGCCAAAAGTGTCCTTGACGATCGTCTTCAAGAAGGGGGTCGGTTCTTTGACAGGAGTACTCTGTCCTCCACGAGCAACAACGCGCTCCCCATTTGCTGGAACTGTTGCATGACTTCTTCGTCGCTCACCGTCACGCCGTTTTTCTTCAGCAACTTGGCCCACTGCACGTGAAGAACTCATATCCGGAAGGAATTGCGCTGCATCGACCTGCTGTCCCATCAATGCGCTGAGCTGCTGACTGGACAGGTCCAGTTCTGCCTCGCTCACGCTCCAATCACCAATGATCGCTGCAGTTCCCGGGTGCGCGGAGCAGGCACCGAGGCCCAATCCAGACACGGCCAAGATTGCCGCCACCTTCGATGCGCGTGAAAGAGAAACCATGACTATATCCTCCGGAAAATCACTCTGTATAGGTGTCAGTGTAGCGCTCTGATTAGGCCTGAGACGCCTGCGGTGGGTTGAGTACCTTCGTCATCAGATTTTCGATCCAGTCGATGAGGGCGTGATCTGTCAACGGCACACCACCGATACGCGCCGTCATCGGCAGAGGGACGAGCAACCGACGAACGGCAGCTTTCACGACGCATCCCGGGTACAGGCGCTTGAGCCTCATCGCCTGAGATTCTTTCAATTCGATGGGGTGAATCCGCAAGTACTTTCCCTGCGTTGCAAGCTCATCAATACCCATGCGACGCAGGAGTGAGCGAAGACGAGCAATCTCAAAGAGCAAGTCAACCTGCTGGGGAATAGGACCGTAGCGGTCGGCCAGCTCCTCGCGCAGATCTTTTTCCTGCTCGCTGGTTTCAACCGCCGCGATCTTGCCGTAGACCTCAAGGCGTAGGCGTTCAGCGGAGATGTAGTCCTCTGGGATGTGTGCGTCAACTGTAATATCCAGACGCAGATCCTTCTTTTCTTCCTTACGCTGCCCCTTAAAGGCAGCGACCGCATCTGCGACCATTCGGACGTAGAGGTCGAAGCCCACGCCCTCGATGTACCCGACTGCGCGCCGCCCAAGAGGTTACCAGCGCCCTCGGATTTTCAAATCTCGCTGAGCAACCGCAAGCCCCGCACCCAGATCAGCGTTCTGGGCAATCGTCTCCAAGCGCTCGTGTGCCATCTCTGAAAGGGGGCGGTCAGAGGGGTAGAAGAAGTACGCATACGCGCGCTCACGGCCTCGGCCGACGCGACCACGCAACTGGTGCAATTGGGATAGACCGAAAGTATCCGCACGGTCAACAATCAGAGTATTCGCGTTGGAGATATCGAGGCCGGTTTCCACGATGGTGGTACACACCAGAACGTCGAAATCATGGTTCCAGAAATCAACGATGACGCTTTCCAATTGGTGCTCGTTGAGCTTCCCTGTGGGCAACTCTGATCCGCGCCTCGGGAACAAGTTCTTGGATATGCGCGGCGACCGAGGCGATGGAGTCCACGCGGTTGTGCACGTAGAAGACCTGACCGTCGCGCAAAAGCTCGCGTCGAATGGCTGCGCTGACCTGCGCGTCGGTGTGTGCTCCGACGAAAGTGAGGACGGGCTGGCGTTCTTCGGGCGGGGTCTGAAGAATCGACATCTCGCGAATACCCGAAACTGCCATTTCAAGGTCCTGGGGATGGGCGTTGCGGACATTGAAAGGACGTCCACATCGGCTCGTAGGGCTTTGAGTGTTTCCTTGTGCTCGACGCCGAAACGCTGTTCCTCGTCGATGATGACCAGGCCCAGATCCTTGAAGGTAATGGCACCGGAGAGCAGCGAGTGGGTACCAATGACCAGGTCCACTCCTCCCGAGGCCAAAGCCTTCTGACCTTTTTCCGCTTCCTTGGGCGTCGAGAAGCGCGAGCGTGCCGATGGTGACGGGGAATCCCGCGTAACGTTCCGCGAAAGTTTCGGCATGCTGCTGGACGAGAAGCGTCGTTGGAAACCAAGACGGCGACCTGTTTGCCATCCTGGATTGCTTTGAAGGCCGCGCGGACTGCGATCTCGGTTTTTCCATAGCCCACGTCGCCCGTGAGAAGGCGGTCCATGGGCATGGGCTTTTTCCATGTCGGCTTTCACTTCGTCGATAGTGACGAGTTGGTCGGGTGTTTCCACGTAGGGAAGGAATCTTCCAACTCGAGCGTTGCCACGGGTGTCCGGACCGAGCGTGCCCTTCGTTGCTTGACGCACCGCGTAGAGGCGAATGAGTTCCTGCGCGATTTCTTTGACGGCTTTGCGAGCTTTTGCCTTGGTTTTCTCCCAGTCAGCGCCGCCCATCTTGGTCAGTGCGGGCTGATCCGAGCCCGTGTACTTCGAGATCTGATCCAGCTGTCGGTTGGGATGAAAAGTCGATCACCGGGCTGGCCACGCTTTGAGGGCGCGTATTCCAAGACCAAATAGTCGCGAGTAACCTGTCCTTCCCCCGCGTCCAACAGTGCGGGAGACAAGCTCAATGAATCGCCCAATTCCGTGCTGATCATGAACGATGCAATCCCCCGGATGAAGCGTGAGGATCGACTCCCTTTCGCCTGCGCGAAGGCATTTTCCGCATATCTCGGGTTGTCGCACCCACGCGCCCGGATAGATCCGATTCGGAGATGATCGCAAGTTTGAGTTCGGGCGCAACAAAACCGCGAGTTCGCGGAGCTGAGACAACGTAGAGCACCGAAGGGTCCTGCGAAGGATCGCACTCTTCAACGATGCGACTTCCGATTCCCGCATCCGTCGCAATGGAGTTCAAAACGACGGGCAGGGCCTTCTCCTTCAGCCGCAAGAATGAGCGTCCATCCTGCCCGGAGCAAAGTCCGGATATCGTCGAGAGCACGCGCATAATCGCCTCGATAGGGGCGCACGTCCCGCGCACCCAGAGCAACCAGTTCGTCTGAAACAACGACGGGCGCGCTTCTTTCTTCAGGAGCGCTCCCGAAGTTTGTGCTTCTTCATCTTCATTGTTCGCGGGGCTTCCGCCTTGTTCAGCGATTGCCTGAGCAAGTTGCGCGGGAGGAAGAGCCGTCAGGTCCCATCGAGGACGCCCCTGCGCTCCCCAGATTTCTTCCAATGGGATGAACGAGGCCTGGCCTGCTTCAAGGGGCACTGCTCCCCCCACCGGCAGCCTGAGACCAGGGCCGCGGCGAGAAAATTCCTCTGTGGTTGCAACCAGGTCCGCCCCGCGAGCGCGAATACGCTCGGGGTCAACGGCAACAAAGAGTCCACCAGCAGGAATCAGGTCAAGGAAAGAATCCATTCCCCCGACCAAGATTGGAGCGAGAGATTCAAGGCCAGGAGCCGCGATTCCCTGCGATGCCAATTCCAAGATTTCGGCTGCGCCAGAAGCTGGTCGATTTCATTGCGAGCCTTGGCGCGAACCTGCAGGGTCAGCAGCAGCTCCCGGCGAGCAACCGCCCATACACCGGACTCGACAACCCCCAAAAGTTCGCTGATCAGATACGGAGAAGGCTCGGATTTCATCGACTTCGTCTCCCCATAATTCGATGCGCAAGGTGCGCTTCTTGAGGGGAAATAGATCAAGAATGCCACCACGAACCGAGAATTGTCCGCGTCGCTCGACCATATCGACACGCTCTGTAGCCCAGGGTTTTTCAAGGTCTTGAGCCAAGTGCGGGAGGTCAACGATATCCCCGGACTTCACGCGCACGGGGGCACGATCAGCAATCCCATGAATGATGGGCTGCATGAGCGCTCGAACGGGAATCACAACAACATTGAGACCTCCCGCGTGTTCATCGCCAGATTGCGGGTGAACAAGGCGCCGCAAGACCGCGATGCGTTGCGCCATGGTGTCCGCTTGAGGCGAGAGGCGTTCATGCGGCAGTGTCTCCCACGAAGGAAAGACCTCGACTTCGTCGATCCACGCGCGCAGGGCGAGCGCCGTTTCTTCGGCCTCGCGCCCGGTTGGGGTCACGACATAGGGTTGTTCCGCCTCGGCGAGCAGCCATCGATGCAATGAGGGGAATACGCGCACCAGCGGGAGCAACTGCACAACCAGAGATCCCCTGGTCAACGGATTCGAGCACCTGCGATAGTGCTGCGTCGCCTTCGAATGATGGGAGAAGAGAGGAAAACTGCGGCACTTAGGCTCCTGTTGCGTGTGCAAGCGCTGCTGCGCCTCACTGAAACTTGTGGTGACGATATCTTCGACAACGTCTCCGGCTTGGGCGATGGTCACTGCGAGCTCGGTCAGTTGGTTTTTGATTCATTCGCGCAAGCACGTAATCAGCGGATTCATTCGCCCCGGTGGGCGACCAATTCCGATCCGTAGCCTGTTGTAGTCACGTGTGCCCAGGACCTGGGAGATTGATTTGAGACCGTTGTGACCGCCTTCTCCACCCCCGGTCTTCAAGCGCAGAGTACCTTCAGGAAGGTCAAGATCATCGTGAACGACCAAGAGACGCGAAGGCGCGACATTCATGAACTTCGCGAGGGCGTCCAATGGGACCTCCAGAAGTGTTCATGTAGGAATCGCCGATTGCCAGAATCACTCGCGGTCCAGGAACGCCCCGGGGAGCATTCCAATCGAATGTCTGCACAGTGAGTCCCTGAACGATGGGCCGAAAGCTGGACTCCCGCATTCGACGCGAGCAGGTCCACGAGCATGTGCCCGACATTGTGACGGGTATTTGCGTACTGTGCGCCCGGGTTACCCAGGCCCACAACCATCCAGGGATCCGTTGAAGTCATAGAACGATTGTGCCACCCCTCCCGCATCTGCGTCCAGGAAGAAGGTGGCACACCTGTGAAGTTAGGCGTTGAGAGTACTTCAGAGTTTGCCGGCGGGAGCAGAAGGAACGGCAACAATGAACGCCGGCTCCCCCAACTCATGATCAGCGAATGCGCGCGACAGCCTGCGCGGTTTCCTCCACACGCTCGCGATCAACGAGGGCGATGGCACTGCCTCCGAATCCCCACCTGTCATTCGCGCACCATAGCACCCGCGCCGCGTGCTGCGTCCACAGCGACATCAAGTTCCGTGCACGAGACCTCGTAATCATCGCGCAGAGAATCATGCGAATCATTCATGAGCGCCGACGACCTGGACACGCAGAACCTTCCAGGGGTCCTTCCTTGAGGAGCTCAATCAACGCTCGAGTGCGCGCAATTTCAGAGACAACGTGACGCATACGCTTACGGAGCCTCTCATCTTCCAAAAGCCTCGCTGGCACCTTGCAGGTCTTCGATCTCAACGAGCTGTTCCACGCCCAGGAGTCGGGCGGCCTCTTCGCAATCAGCACGGCGTTGTCCGTACTGTCCATCCGCTCAGGGTGCGCAGCCCGCGTATCAATAACGAGCAGCGCAAGCCCCTGAGATTCCAGATCGAAGGGATGTGTTCGACGCTCATATCGCGGCAATCCAATGCAAGGGCATGGCCTTCTTCGCAACGCAGCGACGCGGTCTCGGTCCAGTCCCCGGTGTTTGCTCCCGCAATCTCGTTTTCTGCGCGGCGCGCACACTCAACGAGGATTGCTCGCCCCTTATCGCTGGGCGCACTCAGCGGGCCGGCCAAGCCCAGGTCTTCGGCCTCGTCAATGGCGACGGCCATTGCGCATTCAAGGGCAGCAGATGAGGAAAGCCCACCACCGCGGGGAACGCAGGAATAGAGCGCAGCGTCAGAGCCGTGAATCGGCCCATAACCGGCCTTCTCAAGCGCCCACGCAACGCCGGAAAGATACGAGGCCCAGCCGATAACTTCACCCTCGCAGCCACGCGGCGCGACCTTGTCGAGGTCCAGTTCATCGACGGCCTCGCGAGTCTGAGGCGAAACCAACGCAGAAGACGATCTTCGCGGGGGCGTAGGCGATGAAGGCTCGATGCGGGAGAGAGCGATGGGAAGACAGGGACCCCCTGTTGTAGTCGACGTGCTCGCCAATAACATTGACGCGCTCGGTGCCGACCATACGTCGAGCGGCTGGTAGCCGAAAGTTTCTTCAAAAAGTTCGCCGGCGAGTTTGCGTCCTTCTTGGGCGCTCAGAGCGGCTGACCGGGACAGATCCACGTGCACACTTCCTTGGGTGAATCGATCAATACAGTGTCTTCAGCGTAGCGCATTGGGCATCTTCCTCACGCCGATGCGCTTGTGGACCTGATGTGCTCGACGCAGGCTCACCCATGTACCATGGGCAAGTTCGTATTCCCCATTTCAGGTAGTTTCATGTATCTCCTCAGCGTTTACGGGCCAGAATGGCTCGGCGTTGTCGTTGCGATACCTGAACCCTGGGTGAGCGCGCTGACGGATATTCGCGTCGGTTTGGGCGATGAGCAGGGAACAAAAAGTGCCCGCCCACATCACGATCTCTTCCACCAACAGCAGTGGATAAGGACCGCCGCGAGGACGTGATCGAGCACCTGCGCACGGTTGCGCAGCGCCACACGCCTTTCCGCGTGACCTTTGGGTGAGACGGGAACTTTCCGCCCGGTTTCACCGGTTGTCTATCTTTCTTGCCGAGGGCGCGCGCGAGTGCACCTTTCTTGGCGGAAGATATCCGCTCCGGTCCCTTGTACGCCGAGGCTCGATTCCCCTATCACGCACACGTGACCCTTGCGCAGGGTGTCCGATGAGGCGCTGGACCGCGCGATGAGCATCGGCTCTTACGAGGCCTCGTGGATGGTTCCCGGGATTCCGCACAGACCGCGTGGACGAGAACGGCGTCTACTCATCCATGGCGCTTTTTGATTTCGAAAGCGCTTAGAGCTTCGTAGCTCACCGACAGCGGTGCGTGGTCGCTCCAACGTTCCTCGTACGAGGCCGCGCGACCAATCGCGAAAGAGGTTGCCTTCTCCGCAAGCGCGGGAGTCGCAAACTGGTAATCGATGCGCCAACCCGTGTCGTTGGTAAAAGCCTGGCCGCGCTGGAGACCACCAGGTGTAGGGACCCTTGAACATCGCCGGCAAGGTCACGCATGACGTCATGCCATCCGGCGTCGAGCCACTGATCGAGGAATGCGATTTCCTCATCGAGCACACCCGACGCTTGTTGTGGTTCGAGGTCCAATTCTTAATATCGGACCGGCTGCGAACGATGTTGAAATCCCCAGCCACAACGGTCCCGAGGACGTCTGCTTGTCCCTGCGCGGCCTCGGCAAGAAGTTCTCCATGCGGCGACCAATACGCGGAAGATGCGCCATCTTCGCTTCCTGCTTGGGGGTGTCTTTTTCGCCCGAGTGGAAGTAGGCGGAAACAACGCGGACGCGCCCAGCCTCGGTTTCAACCACCGCTTCTAGCCAGCGTCCGGAATCAACGTCGCTTTCCTGGTCGTCAAGAAAGAGGCGCGGTTCACCGCTGATGTGTGCGCTATCCTTGCGCACCGCAACCGCGACACCTGCACGTCCCTTTAATTCGGCAGGGAAGAATGATGCTTTCCCACGAATCGCCCAGTAGTTCGGTGGCGATTTCTTCATCCGCACGGACTTCTTGGAGAAGAAGAACATCGCAGGGTTGGCGTCGAGCCACTCCATCATGCCCTTGCGGTGTGCGGCACGGATTCCGTTGACATTAACGCTGGTAACAGTGAAAGCCATGGGCTTCAGTGCTTGCTGATGAGTGATCAGGCGGATGGAGTCACCATTGTCTTCATTGAAATCCCCGCTCTACCCGGTGGAGGTCTGGTTAATTTCGGGCAGCTTTATGGGCATAGATCCTTCTACCCAAGGAGTGCCATGCGCGCTGTTGTCATGCACGAACCCGGCAACGTCACCGTCGAAGAGCATGCCGATGGCCTTGGCGCAGACGGCGTCGTCGAGGCGGTCGGCACGAGGCATCCTTCGATCAGGCGCTCGGCTGCGTGCGTCCCGGTGGTCACCTGTCCTTCGTGGGCGTTCCCCACGGCGTCTCACTGGACATGGACCGCATGTTCTTTGCCGAGGTCCACATGTTCGGCGGTCCCGCCGCCGTGCGTAAGTACCTGCCGGCAATGATTGATCTGATCTTTGGCGGCGAGATCAACCCGGGCGCTGTCTTCGATCTGGTCCTGCCGCTGAGCGGGCGGGCCGAGGAGGCTACGCTGTCGCGGATGAGCGTCGCGCAACGAAGGTCACGTTGACGCTCTGATCAACAGGACTGCTCGCTCTAGTGCCCTGTCTTCGCCGAAGACAGGGCACTATGCTATTCACTATGTCCGAATCCCCACTAACGCCAAGCCCCCGGGCGATCACACTCACGGTCGACGTGCTGCGCTGGGCAGAGCGAAAATGCCTGCGAAGATACTGCGGAAAAAGTAGTCAGCGAGCAGCCACGAACACACGCATTCCCACGGTCACGATCATTCGCACGGCCACAGTGCTTCTCGGAAAAAGGCTTGCGATCGCACTAGCAATCACAGCAACGATTTTCTCCACAGAACTTGTTGCTGCTTTCTTCACATCTTCTTTGTCTCTAGCAGCCGACGCCGGACACATGGCGGTTGACTCTGCGGGACTGATTATCGCATTCATCGCTGCGAGCCCAGCCATGCGTCCTCGTGATAATCGCAGGACGTGGGGATGGGCGCGTTCGGAAGTTCTGCTGCAGCCTTTCAAGCAGGCATGTTGGTTATCATCAGTCTTTTGGTTTGCGATCGAAGGCATCCAGCGTCTAGTCTCCCCGTTGAGGTCCGTGCAACGCCCATGCTGTGGGTTGGAATTTTGGGACTGGTCGCAAATGCGCTCTCTCATGGTGCTAATTGGCGGCGCCACGCATCGCTCAATATGCGCGCAGCCGTTCTTGAAGTAGCAAACGATGCTTTGGGGGTCTTTTGCCGTCATCATTGCTGCAACTGTTGAATTAATTGGCGGATGGGTCGCGCGATGCCCCTAGCCTCAGTTTTCATCGCATTCTTAATGGCCCCGCGCGCATGCATGTTATTGCTTCGAACCCTGCGGATTTTGATGGAAGAAGTGCCCGCAGAGATTGATCTTGAACAGGTCCGTCAGCACATGCTGTCAATACCCTTGGTCGAGGATGTTCACGATCTTCACGTGAGCTCGGTAGCTTCAAACCTGGTGACCGTTACCGCATATATTGAGGTTTCCGAGGCGGTTACCGCCGGCCAGCGCGACCAGATTATTCACTCTCTGAACGAGTGCGCGATGCACCATTTCCCCGTCGAAATCGCTCATTCCACCTTCCGTTGAATCGATTTCGCACGCGCAGCACAAGCATCTTCAGCACTAAAACCTTTTTCGGCTCTACGCCCTCCACTTCTCCCAAGCTGCTCAGGGATAGACCCACACACGGCACCCTCAACGAAAGTGATGTGCTCATAGAGCGCAATGAGCTGTCCCAAGACCGAAGGGGTCAGTGCGGGCGCCATAATCGAGGTCGTGGGACGGTTGCCCGTGAAGACGCGGGCTGAAAACCAGTTCTTCTGCGGTGCCTTCAGCGCGAACCTCTTCTGCGGTCTTACCGAAAGCCAAGGCCTTGTCTGAGCAAAAGAAGTTCGACAAGAACAACTCGTACATGTCGGCATCGCCATTACCCAGCGCCGCGTGGCCTGTTCGACTTGCCACACACGTCGCGCACAATGGGGCCCTACCTGGTTGAAGGATGCAGTGGACCATACGCGCCACCCAGCTCTCGTTCCTCCATGCGTCGGCTAGACGCGAGAACGGCCAGAAGCCCTGAGCCACAGGATCGATAGGAGCTCGGCTTCGAGCGGGGACGGATCCCCCACGAGCGAAGCGGCCGCGGGCGCGGGGACTGCCAAGACGATCCGCTCCCCCTCCACCACGGTCCCGTTGTCGAGGAGCAATGCGACGCCAGCCTCATCGCGTTCTATGCGAGCAACGGGAGCCTCGTAGTGAACGGTCAGGCCTGAGGCGAGCACCCAGGGCATCTCTTCAAGCCCGATCCGTGGTGAGCGTGGCGAAGGGACGCGTGCCGTAGGAGACCGTGGCGAGCACCGCGAAGATCGAAGGTCCGGCAAGATCCTGGCAGTAGCCAGCACCGAAACGAGGAGCCGATGACCGGGTGCGTGAAGGCTTCACCAAAGCGAGCGGAACACCTTTCGTCGGCGGGCACGTCCGCGCATGCAAGGCCCGAGACCCCTGCATCAACCACCAAAATCCTCATGACACCACGCCAGCGTCACCCAGCAGCATTGCGGCGCTGATCAGCTCGAATCTTGGGGTGCACATGCTCCGACGAAGACGTTCACGATCCTGTTTCGCGCGCCCTTGACGAGTGACGTAAGTCACAGTGTTCGATGGGTTCCATGAGAGTCAAAGAGATGGCTGACGATCCTCGCGGGTACAACGACGTACGGACGGTGCGCATACTACCACCGCGTGCTTCTGCCTGTGCTGACGGTCGTCGCGCACCGCGACTATGGAATCGAGCACCTGGCACGCCTGCTGCGTATCCGTTGGCTTTCTGAGTCCGGCATCCCACTCGGGAGGAAGATCCCCAGACACTCGAACGCACCCGATCAGCCGATAGACGCCATCGAGGCCGATCTGCTGGCGACCTCGAGCCCAGATTGAAGCCTCGCATGGCGGTCCCTGCGTGACCAGTGCGAGTGGATAGACCGACTGTTGCCAGAGTACGCTCAAGGAGGTGTACTTTCGCCGCCCCGGTCGTCCTCGAACATTTCTACAATCGCACGAGGTCCTTATTGAGGACCCAGCACCATCCATCGTGCACACGGACCGGCGCATCATCTTGACCCCGGCGCTGTCGGGATCTCATCTCCATCCTCGCTGGGTCCTCCCCATTGATGGACTCCAGCGACGAGGGACCACCGAGCGGTGGCCAGCATGCTCACCACGTTCGCTAAGCTCGACCGCAGCCGCCACTGATGCTAACTATGACGACGACGAGAGGAAGCGCGTCATCAAGGAACCTGAAGAAACCGCGTGGGCGGTCCTCGACGCTAACAGGTCTCACAGCCTCAGAGTGCTGCAAGACCTGCCCAGCGGCGGACCCGCAGCTTACTCCTATGGAAGCAAGTGGCCCGCCTGTCCAAAGATCGGCTATCCTGAGCCGAAATCCAGAGACAAGTCATCAAAGCTCTTGCTTCGTCGCGTTCGCGACGACCCAGAGTTTGGTTCCGGTGCTGAAGCAGAAAACGCAGGAAAAAGGACTGGGACCTGGTCTAATCTCATCGAGGCCGAGGGCCCCATCAAAGAGCAGGAAGGTCATCAAGGCGCTGACGGCCTCGACCTGGGGGTCCGTGGGAAGGCCAGATCCACGGCTTCCTGGGCCCCAACGCGTATGGGAAGTCCACGACGATCCGCGTGCCGCTGGGCGTACCCACACCGACGGCAGCCGTCGCCCGGAGTCATGGGGATGGACCCCACCGCGCGCCTGCTCCCACATTAACCGTCGCCTCGCCTACGCAAGCGGATCGGTGAGCCCGTGGCCCAGTCTCACGGGCGGGCGGGTGCTCGACACCCCGGCGGGCCTGCGCGGCTCGCGACCGCGCCCGCGAGAGAGGAGCTCGCCGACGCGCTTCAGCCTGGACCCCACCAAGAGAAGTGCGGACCCTACCCAAGGGCAACGCGGAAGGTGGCACTCGTGGCCGCCCTGTCCGCGCCCGTGGACCCTGCTCATCCTCGATGAGCCGACATCAGGACCTGACCCTCCTCATGGAGCGCGTCTTCACGGACGCGGTCCGCGAGGCCGCCGATGGGGGCGCCACCGTCCCGCTGGTCCAGCCATATCCTTGCGGAGGTCCAGGACCTGTGCTCGCGCGACGATCGTCAGGACGGGCGCACCGTGAGAGCGGCGATCTGTCGTATCTGCGCTCCCTGGCCACACCGCCATCCGCATCGGCGATCGAGTCCGGACGCGCGCGCCACCGCCTCGTCGAGGCCCCGTCTGGGCCTCGGCGCCCCCGTCCGTCCCTTACCGGCACCCGCGCGTGGAGACCCACGTCCCCTCTTCCGGTGCCCGCGGTCCCAGGCGTGGTGGCGGAGGAGCTGGGCGCGGACGATCCGTCGAGCGCGAGCCTGGAAGACCTGTTCATGGAAGCCACTACTCCGGGAAACCAGGGGCGGCGTCATGAGCGCGTTCACGGACCGGGTGCCTGATGGCATAGCTGGCGACGCGCGCCGCTGGGTGGCAGGTGCTCGCGTGGATGGTACCACCTCGCTTTGGCTGTTTCCTACTGGGCCACCCGATCGCCCTGCACAGCGCATGTACCCTCTTTCGAGGCGCACCGCGCTCCTCGTCCCCAGATGCGCGGCGTGCCCGGCGTGCGCGCTGCTCTCCGGCCCTCCCCGCCGCCGGCTCCGTGGGCGAGTTCGCCAGCTGGGGAGGACGGCGGGTACCTGCTGTGGCTCGTGGCGATCATGGCGATCATAGCACGACCGCGCTTGCCCAGCGCGACGAGCAGGACGACCACGTCGAGGTCGTCCTCGGCGGGCGCGCGGCCGCTGGACACCCTTTGCATCGGCGACCACGGGCGATGGGTGCCATAGCGCAACACGGGTGCGGGGCCTGGCGGCCTCGCTGATCGGCGTGAACGCCGTCGTGGCGAGACGCGCGCGCGGGCCTGTGATATTCGGCGGCGTGACCATCGCCCAGGGATGGAGCTTTCGCGGAGCGTTGGCGGTGCGCCTCTCCGCAGTTGGTGACGGGACGCCAACCCGCGCGGGATTGTGTTTTACGGTCTTCGGGGCGGCCTTCGCCACATCCGTGTCCTGGCCGGCGAGGACGGGGCCGCGTGTGGCATGCGCTGGCTGAGCTGGCCTCGGCGGGACGCCCGAGCCCTTCAGCGGAGCGCGTGTGGGCGTTCGCCGTTTTTGCGCTCGCCGCCGCCGCACTGGTGGCGCTGGCGGCGCTGCTCCACTCCCGCCGGGAACTGCTGCAGCGGCACTGGCCGACCGCTCCGTGTCCGCCAGAGGCGGTGGCGTGCGCGGCCCGCTGGGCTCGACCGCGCGCCTGGGCGGCCCGGCGCCTGGCTACGCCTGCCTTCGCACTGGCTATGCTCACGGTTCGCTCTTCGGCGCGATGTCGGGCGGCTTGTCCGACCTGATCGCCCAACAACCCATCGAGCACCGCCTACGTCGACAAGATCGCCCCGAGATGCGGCCCGTCGTCCACAGCACACCACGTTGCTCACGGTTGCCGATGGTGGCCCTCGTAGCCACTGCGGTCGTCCAGCGGGTGCTCTCAACCTGGCCGCGTCGGAGAACGCGGGCTGAGCGAAGCGCGCTGACCTGTGGGTCCCGCGCACACGAGCGCTCATAGCGGTTCTGGCCGACGCCATCGGCGCAGGAGTGGTCCTACTCGTCGTGTCAGGCGCTGTACCGGCGGCCGCCATGGCGACACCAGGCTCGTGAGGACCACGCCGCCGGCACGCGTCTGTCGTCACGCCAACCCAACCGGGCCGTCGGCGTGGCGGCGGTGGGCATCGCCACCGCGATGCTGGTGGGAGCACGCGGCGGCGGTCCTGGCGTGGGGCGATCATCGCGTGGAGTTCTCTTCGCCCGCCCCTTCGGCGGCCCCATCGACATGCCGAAGTGGGCGCAGAGACCTCTCCGTCCTCGGGCACGTGATCGATCCGTGGGGGACGACCCACTCGCTACCCATGGCCGTCCAGCTCGAGTTTGGCATCGCGCGCTGCGCTGGCGGCCTGATCGCCTACCGCGTGCGAGAGACATTCGCGTGAGCGCTCCGTGTCCCTCCCGCCGCGCTCGTTCTCGGAGGGATCGGAAACGCCCCGCTCTCACCGCAGCATCTGCGCCACCACCCTGATCATCAGGCGCCTGGCTCCGTCTGGCGGCATTGCCGACGGCAGAGCGCAGACTGGCAGCGCGAACGGCTGGCAGGTGGCCATCGTGGTCGCGGCCTACGCCGATGCCGCTCCTGTGGCTCACGCGCCTCACGATCGGTCCATCGACTACTGGCGTCGGCGCACAACCCGATAACACACTGTCATGACAGTCACGGCGCGGCGACGCGCCCTCACTCCAGAGAAAGAGACTACTTCGTGCGGTTCGCGCGGTAGAACTCGATGAGCTCGCGGTGGAGGGAATCCTGCGCCAAAACGCTCTGGTCACCCTCGATTTGCAGGAGGATCTGCCATTTGAGGACCTTGCCAGCTCAACACCCCACTGATCGAAGGAATCCAGTCCCCACAGCGCCCTCAACGAAGGTGATTGTGCTCATAGAGACGCATGAGCTGTCCCAAAACCGAAGGAGTCAGCGCGGGCGCCATAATCGAGGTCGTCGGACGGTTTACCGGTAAAGACTCGGGCGGACACCAGCTCTTCTGCGGTTCCTTCGGCGCGAACCTCTTCTGCGGTCTTTCTCCGAAAGCCAGCGCCTTAGTCTGAGCAGAAAGTTCGACAAGAACAGCTCGTGCATATCAGCTTCGCCGTCGCGGATGGGCCAGGTCGGGCGGGCAAAGGCGATGAAGTCTGCCGGAACCATGCGGGTTCCCTGGTGAATCAGCTGGTGAAGGCATGTTGACCGTTGGTGCCGGGTTCTCCCAGAAAACCTCACCGGTGTCGTAGAAGACCGGAGAGCCATCGCGGCGCACGGACTTACCGTTGGACTCCATGGTGAGCTGCTGAGGTAGGCGGGGAAACGGTGCAGGTACTGCGAATACGGGAGGACTGCGTGGTATCAGCACCCAGAAGTTCGAGTACCAGACGTTGAGCAGGCCCATGATCAGCGGGAGATTTTCCTTCGGCGCTGCCGAGGCGAAGTGCTGATCGGCGTGCGCATTCCCGCCGAGGAATTCTTCGAAAATGTGTCGGGGACCGATGGCGATTGCCAGCAGGTGCCGATTGCAGAATCTACCGGTAGCGTCCGCCGACCCAGCTCCCAGAATCCGAAAGCATTGCGGGTCGATACCAAATTCCGCAACCTTGTCCAGAGCTGCTGAAACGGCGACAAAAGTGCTTGGAGTGGCATCCTTCTCCTGCTCGGGATCATCGATGACACGATCCCTTGCACGCAGGGAGTCTCGAGAACCAATCACGAACCGCATGTGCGTTGGTGATGGTTTCAGGTGGTGAAAGTCTTCGAGGCGACGATGACCAAAAGTGGTTTCGGGGTCCAGATCCTTGTGGTCTCACCCACGTCGGTCGGATCAATATTGAGATGAAACGGCACTCCAAGCCCTCTTGGACGTAGGGCTAGGGGCTTCGTAGGCCATGACGGGACCCAGATCAGAGCCACCAATTCCCACGTTGACGACGGTCTTCACGGGCTTGCCGGTCACACCAACCCATTCACCCGAGCGGACGCGGTTTGCGAAGGAATGAGACACGCTCCAAAACCTCGCGAACATCGGCGACAACATTGCGCCCATCGACAGATGAGTTCCTCGCATCCGCTGCGCGGCACAATGCCGTGTGGAGGACGGAACGGTTTTCGGTCCGTTGATGCGATCGCCTGCATCGCGTCACGAAGAGCGAAGACCTCGGTTTTGGTCGGCCAGCGCAAGAAGCTGTTCAAAGTCGCGCCATCGATCAGGTTCTTGGACAAATCGACATGCAGGTCCGCCACATTCAGCGTCCACTTTTGGGCGCGCTGCGGGTCGTCTTGGAACCATGCGCAGGTCGGGGTTAAAGACCTCCCGCGTGTTCGTCTAGCTCGCCCAGGGCGAGGGTCGTCGTCGGGTCGGTGCGCTCATCGTGCATTCTCCTGATTATCGAAAGTTCCGGTATTCCCGCTCAGTGGCCGAAGCCCTCAGCCTGAATAATAGTCACTGACTGTAGTTCACGCGGCGGCGCTTGCACCGATACTGCAGCCAGAATCGGACGAAGATCGCGCCACCACATGGCTGAAGGTCGTTTGCAAAGTCGAGGTCATCGAACATGCCCAACAGGACGCACCTGATGCATTCCCCATACTCGCCTACGTAGACGGCTTGTGCGCGCCCGTCGACAAACTGGTCTTCGCACTCGTTAAGAGCAGCATTGACCAGGCGAGTCGCGAGAAGACGATCATAGGGAGTCGGGGTTCCGCCCTGTTGGAGGTGACCCAGGGCGGAGGAACGCACATCGTAGAGCCGTCCGCTTTCGGCCTCGAAAACGTTGGCAAGGAATTCGCGGTTATAGTGCGCATCGGCCTCTTCGTTGACGACGACCAGGAAGAGTCGACGCCCGTTTTGCATGAAGTCTGGTGCATGCGATGCGCATCTGATCGATTTCCGCCAGAGTCGTGTTTTCTTCATTCAAGTAGGCAGGCGCGCGCCCGGGCGATGCCCGCCATGAGGGTTAGGTATCCGCAGCGGCGCCCCATCAGTTCCGCGACGAAACAACGCTTCGAGGCCGCAGCACTTTCCTGATCCGATCGAGCGCCCACACCGCATTGTTGAGCGCAGTATCGGTGCCGATTGCCAGTTCCGCACCGGGAAGGTTGTTATCGATCGAGGCGGAACCAGAACGATCCGGATGCGGAACGCCGGGTAGCGATCAATTCCGTTCGTCATTTCCTGACGGCAGGGTAGCGTTCAGGCCTCCAACGACCAAAGGCGCGTCGATCTCATTGCGCTCGATCGCGTGACAGTGCGTAGTATTTTCATTGACGGGGGAATCAGGACGAGTGCCCAGTTCAACACACCCAGAAAAGCCCACCAACGTCTTCCCACGTCAATTCACGAACTTGGTTATCTGCCGACCGGGCCCGTAGACCGTCAAGTTCCGAGCATCGTCCATCCTTGGCGATGCGAGCCGTGACCGCTGCACGTGCCGCGGTGTTCATGTGCCCGGCGCAGAGGCCTCCGGCGTGCAGAATAGCGACACGCTTGCCGCGTTCCTTCGAGGATTGTCCGCAGATGAGGAGGTGTTGCCAGAAGCTGGTCACACCATCACAGTGCGTGAAAGGAACGACCGAGCAGCCTGCGCTGCCTGAAATCCCCAGCTTTGATGAGGTCTTTAACGCCGCGAGTTTCATGAACCGCTTCCATGAGCGGAATGCGGGTCACGCGGTTATGCCGCACGCCCAGAATTGAGGCAACATCGGGATCTGCGGGGTTCAGGATTTCTTGAACTGCAGCGTAGCCAAGCAGGGTCGACATCCAGCGGTCATAGGCAGACGGGGTACCGCCTCGTTGAACGTGGCCCAGGATGGTGATTCGCGCGTCTTCGCCGGTACGTTCCTTGAAAGCATCGGCAATGTCTTGGGAAGTAATGGGATTTCCCGCGCGATCCATTGCTCCTTCGGCGACGATGATGATCGATTCGCGTCGCCCTGCAGCGCGCCCTTCCTTAAGCAGGTTGACCATCTCGTCTTCCCAGCCGTCCCGAGCCGGGTCTTCGGGAGTGAAGACATAGTCTGCGCCGCCTGCGACCGCAGACATCAGGGGAAGGTGAGCACCGCAGTGGCGTCCCATGACCTCGACAATGAAAGTGCGCTGGTGCGAGGCCGCGGTTGAAGAAATTTGGTCGATTGCGTCGACGATTCGGTGCAGTGCGGTGTCCGCGCCGATCGTCATGTCGGTGCCGACCATATCGTTGTCGATGGAACCAACTAGTCCGACGATGTAGAGGCGCTCGTGCAGCTTTGCGCTTGTTCGGCGCTGATCATGGCCTTCATCGACCAGCTCGCTGAGGTGCTGGGCCCATTCCGTGCGGAATTCTTCGGTTCCCGACGAGCGATCCGTCACCGCCGATGACGACCAGACGGTCGATCCCTGTTCGATCAGGTGCAGTGCCGCTGCGTGGCGGCCTTCGTACTCGCGAAATTCGGGCAACGAGCGGTACCCAATGACGGTTCCGCCCTCTGCAAGAATTCCCGGGAGGCGTCGGTCCAGGTCATGGGGCGAGATACTATCGCCGCCTCACTGCGCCCGACCAGCCGTCGAGGGTTGCATGGGCGAGCGCCTCGGGCAAAGAGTGCGGACGACTGCGCGAACCGCGGCATTCATTCACAGTGCATCCCCACCGGAGGTGAGGGACAGCGATCTTTATCGGTATCTGACGTGCTGTCGATGCCGACTTGCTCCACGAGTCGTGCTCCATTTCCCACAGTGATCATCAGTGAACGGCGTGCATTAAGTCTATTGCTTAATGCACGCCGTTTGCATCCACCTTAAATCGCGGTGAGAAGATTGTTCAGGAACGCCGCTCTCGGTGATGGTCGCTACCGTTCAAGAGCAGCAGACTCTCTGCCAGTTCTTCCGGAGCTCACAACGCCTCGACCGAAACCTTGTGCGGGTATGCCAGTCCATCGAAGGCAAGTTCACGCGTGTGCTCAGAATCGCCCTTCGGGTCCCAACTTGCCGCCGGTGACGCGATCCACTGATGATCGCGATCGCACCATCACCGTCACGTTCGTTGCGGTATCGAAGGAGTCAAGAGCAATGTAGGTGGCAATCATCAGAGCAACTGCAGAGATCATCGAAGCCCAGCATCGACTGCAAGATACCGGTGGCCGCCTACATTTGCACCGCCGAGGGACACCTGGAGCAGCGACCATGGTGATGCCGAGCATGAAGATAAATCCGCACCCGAGTGGTGGTAACCGTCATGCCCTGGGTGTAGACGATCGCAAAGGCGAAAGGCGAAAGATCTTCGAGGTCGAACCCGCCAGGTGAATCGTTGCGCACAGCAGGAATGGTGAAAGAGACACCGCATCGGACAGCCATTCTTACGGGTCTGTCGCAAGGGTGACAGGAATCGTCGCTGCCGAGGAGGAAGTCCCCAAGGCGGTCAGGTACGCCGGGCAGCATGGTGAGAGATCGCCTTGAAGGGGTTTGATGCGTCCAATGGCGCCGGCAACAGAAGTACTGGGTCAGCAGAATGACAACTTCGAGCACCGAGCACGATCACGACGACGCGGATGAGGGTGCGCATAGTGTGTACTGCTTCGCCCGGTGTAGGTCAGGTTCAAGAAGATACCGAAAGATGTGCAGGGGCAGAGGAACGATGATGTTCTCCGATCAAGCGGGTGATGATCGCGCGGAACTCAATAAAGCCCTTACGCAGAACGCCCCGGGGCACCAAGGACAGGCCAATTCCAATAACGAAGGACAGCAAGAGCGCGGTCATCACGCCAACGACCGGAGGCATTTCGATGGTGAAGTAGGGTCTTGAGGACTTCCTTCGGGTTTCGACCGGGTCAGCTGCCCAACAAGAACCTTTCGAGGAAGAAGTAGCGCATACACGCGTAGGTCAAGAAGCCCTGCGAAACATCGTCGAGGCGTAGGCAGAGCGGACGGTCAGACCCAGCCAGTGGCCGGCCCTCACCGAGGTCTGCGATTGCCGGGGGTCACCAGGCCGATGATGATCAGCGGAATAGAGAAGGACAGGGAACTGCCCAAAATAGTGAGAAAGTGACGAAAGCATCACTGTGCCGAGCGGCAGGGCATATGTGGGAATCCACCAACGGTGACGGAGCCGAGGACCAAAGCCAGAACATAGCCACCAGCACCCATGACAGGATGCCGCTCTGTTCGAGGAACTTTCTCATTGCTAAACCTCTTGTGATTGATTACGGACTTGGCAAGAGTGTCAGCTTTCGCACAGAAGTCACCATCGACCACTGATGGACGCAAATGTTTACTGCGTCACATTAACCGAGACTGAGCGTTTGCGGTGTAGGAAGAGTACCAGATCAGCGCTCCAAGCGGACCTTACGATGCCCAACATCCGCCCAGCGTGCCTCGAGGCAAACCATGACGCCCAGGCCACACCGCGCGCATCGCCGCCGCCATGATGAACATCGTGTCACCACCAGGACCAGGACCGCTTTCATGCGGATGATTCATCACCGCAAGAACGCCATCGCCATGCAGGGAGAGGACAGCAAGAAGCAACGCTCGCTAGCGTCGCAATTCCACCTGTCGATCGAGGTTCCTCTTCCATAGTCTCGGCTATCGCGCGTCAGCGGGGCATGAGCGCGAGCGCACTCAACGCGAGGACTACCATGGTCCCGTTGGCTTCACTTGATTGTCAGACCAGTCCAGCCACACGACTAGTACCGACACAAAGGGCAGACGTGAGCGCCCGTTTTATCATCATTGCCGCACAGGCGAAGCCGCCTCACAGGTCAGTGACGACTTCGCCAGCGCTTGTCCCCGCTTCAACGCTGGCACTGGGTGAGCGCCGCAGCACCCTCACATCAGAGGCCCATCACCTCCAACCCCGAGCAAGCCCTCCCCGCGTTGTGGAAGATATCCGCAGCCACGCGAAGATACTCGTCCTCATCGACGCACTCCCCGACTACCGTCTCGACTTTCGACACCTTGGATGGAACCTCGACGTCGCAGCATCGACCAATGCTCGCGTGATCGCAGCTTTTCGATACCGAAGGCGCACTCCCTGAACTTATTGAGACGTGAGATCACGAGGTTCTTGAGCGTCGCGCGCATCAGCACGCGACCCGCGTCGCAGCGGTTGCTCTTCCCTCGGCCAGTCGCCTCGCACGTCAGAGACTCAACTTCCATCCTTGAACTGCCTTTCAGTGCACAAACTCTGGATGCGGCCTCCGGCACTGGAGGCTCCACAGGTTATTTCACTCCCCTTTCCTTTCAGGCAGACCTCATCGGTTGATCGCGCACGCTCCAACCGCAAGCGCATCGTGTTGCCCGAACCCGAAGATGATCAGCGTCTACGTACAGCAGCCATCGTTCTTGAGCGCGGAATTGCGGATCTGGTACTGCTCGGCGATGCGCAGGCAATCAATGCGCGCGCAGCGGAACGGCTTGGATGTCTCGGCAGCACACCGTCGTTTCCGTCGACGACCCGCATACGCGAGGCGCTACGCGGAAGAGTTCGCACGCCTGCGCGCCAAGAAGGGCGTGACCATCGAACAGGCTCGCGACAAGGTTCGCGATGTCTCCTACTTCGGCACGATGATGGTCCACATGGGCGACGCCGACGGCATGGTGTCTGGTGCAATTCACACCACCGCTCACACCATCGTTCCTTCCTTCCAGATCATTAAGACCGCTCCCGGTGTCTCGATCGTTTCTTCAGTCTTCCTCATGCTGCTGAAAGGATCGCGTGTGGGCAGTTCGGCGACTGCGCGGTTAACTAACCCCACCCCCGAGCAGCTGGCAGATATCGCGATTTCCTCGGCCGCGACTGCACGTCAGTTCGGCCTCGATCCGAAGGTCGCAATGCTCTCCTACTCGACCGGCACCTCTGGCTCCGGCGTCGACGTGGATGCAGTTGTCGAGGCCACTCGCCTTGGCCACGAGGCTCCCGAGCTGGCCTCGAGGACCGATCCAGTTCGACGCTTCCGTTGACGGGCCGTCGCCTCAGTCAAACTGCCCGACTCCCCGTTGCCGGCCATGCAAACGTCTTCATCTTCCCCTCGCTCAACGCTGGAAATATTGGATACAAGGCCGTTCAGCGTTCTTCCGGGCACCGTTGCGATTGGACCCGGTTCTGCAGGGACTCAACAAGCCCGTGAGATGACCTCTCACGCGGCGCGTTTGGTTGAAGACATCGTCAATACTGTCGCCTTGACTGCCGTTCAGGCGCAGGGCTGAAGTCTCGGGGTGGGGACAATCCCACACCCCCAGCATCACATCCCGCGTAAACTGCACGCAGTCAACCACTCAGTCCACTGCCCACTACAATCCGCGCACACTGCGGCCACTCGCAGACCCCGGGTGATTCTTAGGAAAAGGCACGTCGTGACCGACACCGTTCTCGTTAATAGCTCTGGTTTCTTCCTCTATCAAGTATCAGCTCATCAACCCCGACACGGCGATGCGATCGCCAAGGGCCTGGTTGAGCGCATCAGCGAATCCGAGGGCCACATCAGCACAGTACGGCGAGAAAGGGTCGTCGATGTGAACGAGCCCGTACCGATCATGAAGTTGGCATGCGCGAAGTTCTGCGCCTCTTTCGATGAGGTCGGCCCTCTCTTGCCGAGGCCAACATCGTGGCCGTTGGTCACCGCATCGTTCAGGGCGGTAAGTACTTCGACGGTCCGGCTCTGATCACCGACGAAGTTCGTGACCTGATTAATGAGCCTGTGCGCGCTGGCTCCCTGCACAACGCGCACCTGCCAAGGGCATCGATGTTGCTCGCGAGCTCATGCTGACACTCCTCACGTCGCGGTCTTTTCGACACCGCTTTCTTCCAGCGCTTGCCGAGGACGCCGCAACCTACGCGTCAAGCAGGGAAGTTGCCGAGAGTATTCAGTGCGTCGTTACGGCGCTCACGGCACTTCTCACCAGTACGTTTCAGAAAAGGTTGCCTCCTGCTGGGCGATAACGCGCCTGCGTCAGATCGTCCTGCTCACCTGGGTAATGGCGCATCCGTCTCCGCCGTTAAGGCTGGCCGCCCGATCGATACCTCCATGGGCTTGACCCCGCTCGAGGGCTTGGTCATGGGAACCCGCACCGGCGATATCGATCCCGCCGTTGTTTTCCACCTGCAGCGTCAGACCGGTTGGAGCGCCGACGAGGTCGATGACCTCTTCAACAAACAGTCGGGCTCGAAGGGCTTGACCGGCGAAAACGACATGCGCGCTGTGCGCCACATGGTTGATTCCGAGGATCCCGAGGTTGCACGCCGTGCACGCCTGGCCCTGGACATCTACGTCACCCGCATCATCAAGTACATCGGCTCCTACACCGCTGAGCTCGGTGGTCTGGATGTCATTACCTTCACCGCTGGCATTGGCGAAAACGATGCTGATCTGCGCCGCGAGGGTCTGCGAGCGCCTGCTCTCCTCGGTGTGCGTATCGATGACGAGGATCAACAACCAGCGTTTCTCTGCTCCCACAACCATTTCGACCGATGATTCCTCGATCACCGTCATGGTTGTTTCCCACCAACGAGCTGGCAATCGCGTCAGGCTCTCACGCTGATCTGAGTCTAGACGCGACTTTTTCATCGCAATTCGGGGCCGGGGCTCGCCATGCACCCGGCCTCGGCGTATCTAAAGGCAGTTCCCTCGTCTAAGGAGCCACAATGACCAGTGATATCTCAACCCTTGCGAGGTGGATTCGCACCTCTCCTTCGACGGTCTTTTTCGGCGGCGCAGGGAGTCTCCACGGAGTCAGGAATTCCAGATTTCCGGGGTGCGAACGGCTTTCTACTTCCAGAGCGCACAATCCCTTGGAGCAGGTCCTCCAGTATCGATTTCTTTTCGGTTCATCGAGGCCCTATTGGGAGTGGTTTTCGCGAGGTTCACAAAGCCGGTCGAACCCATGCAGTGCCCACCGCGCACTTGCCACACTCGAGGGCAGATGGGCTTCTCAGGTGCGTCATTACCCAAAATATCGATGGTCTTCACTGGCGTGCAGTTCCAAACAGGTGTGGGAACTCCACGGAAACTGGGCACCTTCTGTGCACCGCTTGTCGGGGCTGAGCTATCCCCTTTCCTCTATTCCCGAGGCCTTTGAAGGGTTAGTCCCGAGCCTGTCCTCGCTGCCACGGACAGTTCCGTCCCGATATCGTCATGTACGGCGAGGCACTGAACGAGGGACGTCATCAGTGGCGCCGTGCGGGCAGATCGTCGCACGCCGATCTCTGATCGTTGCTGGAACATCTCTGGTCGTCTATCCCGCTGCCGGGACTGCTCAACTATTTCTCGGGTTCACACCTGGTCTTGATGAACGCGACACCAACAAACGCCGATGCTGACGCAGACCTCATCATCCGCGACCCCGTCGCTCAGTCTTTTGAAGCCGTGATGAAGGAACTGAACTAGACACACATGACCCGGCTACGGCCTCAGGGAAGGCGCAAGCCGCCCAAGTGAGGCGACAATAGCCCTAGCGACTCAGGAGGAAGCCATGAACTTCCATTCCCTTTACGACCAGGGCTTCGCGCGCGTGGCGGCAGTGACGCTCCCGTTCATCCCGCACAGCCACTGGCCAATGCTGAAGAAATCATTGCAGCCGCGCGGAGCTGCGATGAACGCGAGCGTCTCGATCGCACTCTTCCCTGGTTGTGCGTTTCGGGGTATGCGATCGACGATCTCCTCCTTCAAGATGTTCTTCTTGATGAGGTCGAGCGCGCTTTGACCACCATCATTGCTGCCAGCGCGGATCTCCTCCCCCTGATCGTCGTCGGCGCGCCCTGCACAAGGGCAGCCCTCTACGAACTGCGCGGTTTGCAATTCACCGAGGCCGCGCGCCGTCATCCCGAAGTCCCTATCTTCGAGCTACCGCGAGTTCTACGAAAAGCGTCATTTCAGTGACTCCGCCGAGCTTTGATAACGATCTTCTTCAGCGCCCTGGGCTCCCAACAGAGCCCTACACGGGGACGCTCCCCTGCTGCCTTTTGGCTCCGTGACGATCGATGTCACCGACTATCCCTGGGGCTGTGTGTGGGTATTGAGGTCTGCGAAGACATGTGGGTTCCCGTCACCCCCGCTTCACTCCTTGCGCTCGCAGGCGCAACGGTGCTGCTCAACCTGAGCGCCTCCCCAATCACCGTCGGACGAGGCGATGAACGCAAGCTCCTCGCGCAGTCGACCTCCGCGCGCTGCGCCTGCGCCTACGTCTACACCGCAGCCGGCTCGGGTGAGTCAACGACCGACCTTGCGTGGGATGGGCAGACCCTGATCTACGAGGCCGGCCAGCTTCTTGCCGCCGGGCAGCGTTTCGCCTCGGGAACCCAGATCACTGTTGCGGACGTCGATGTTGAGCATCTGCGCACCGAGCGCACGCGTCAGAATTCTTTCACCGACAACGCTCAAAAAGTGCTTGAGGGCCTCTCAATCCCGCGCCCTACAGCATTGCCATTGAGATGAACCCACCGCGTACGGATCTGGGTTTGGAACGCGAAGTCGATCGCTTCCCCTTCGTCCCCGACGACCCGAACCAGCTGGAGCAGGACTGCTACGAGGCCTACAACATCCAGGTTGCGGGGCTTGCGAAGCGCCTGAGTGCTATTGGACGGCCAAGGGTTGTCATTGGTGTTTCTGGCGGCTTGGATTCAACGCACGCGCTGATCGTTGCGCGGCTCGTGCGATGGACCTCTTGGGTCGATCGCGTACAGATATTCTGGGCTACACGCTGCCCGGCTTTTGCGACTTCTGCGCGCACGAAGACCAATGCGTTGCGCTGTGCGAAAGATTGGAGTCTCCTTCAAAGGAAATCGATATCACCCTGCGGCCAGGGCAGATGCTGGCCGATATCGATCATCCCTGCGCAGATGGTCACGACGACTTACGACGTTACTTTTGAGAACGTTCAGAGCAGGACTGCGCACGGACTATCTTTTTCCGCCTCGCAAATCACCTGGGCGGTATTGTCTTGAGTACTGGTGATCTCTCAGAGCTTGCGCTGGGTTGGTGCACGTACGGTGTGGGCGACCAGATGAGCCACTACGCCGTTAATACCGGCGTTCCCAAGACGATGATCCAGCACCTGATCCGCTGGGTGGTGTCTTCTGGCCAGTTCTCCCCGAAGTTGGCGAGATTTTTACTGTCGATTCTGGGAACCGAAATTTCTCCGGGCTTGTTCCCGCAAAGCCCGGACAGAAGATGCAGTCCGCAGGACAAGATCGGCCCCTACAACCTTCAAGACTTCAACCTGTACTACGTGCTGCGACGCGGGGCACGCCCGTCAAAAATTGCATTCTTAGCAGAGCATGCCTGGTCCGATGCTTCTCGCGGGGAGTGGCCGGCTGGCTACCCCGAAGAGGACAGGTTTCGTATTCCTTGGACGAGATCGTGAAGTGGGAGCGCCTGTTTATCCGTCGTTATTTCACTCAGCAGTTCAAGCGCAGCGCACTTCCCAATAACCCCAAGGTCATGGCTGGCGGGTCGCTCTCCCGCGCGGAGACTGGCGTATGCCTTCGGATGTATCTGCCGAGGCGTGGCTGCGTGAGTTGGACAGCGCCGTCAGCGGACTCGTCGACTGAATCTCTCTCATGCGAAGGCTGGGTTACTCAAGCCCAGCCCCGATCGCTACGTTACTCGCCTTGCTTCTTTGGTGATCGCTCACGTGAATCCCGGCATGAACAGCGCCAGCTTCGAGAGCTCAATGCGCACGCACGGCGTGAGCGAGTCGCGAACAGTGGATCACGTCGCCCGGAGCGCAGAATCGCGTACGGCGTCAGCGCGAATCTCAGGCAGCACCCTCGAGTCTGGAGGATCACGGGCATTGCCGCGGTGACCGCTCACTAGGGAGTCTCGTCGTATCGAAGGAAGAGCACCAGTTCGCATTCTCGCGGTGCATGACCGTGCGAGAAACCGTGGCGCTCATTGACCTGGATCCTCGACGCAATGTCGTGAACATCGTCATGATCGGCACGAGGAACCTCAAAGATTTGGTGTCGTCACTGAGCGTCATCGGCTTTGTCTCCTTTCGCGGCTTATGGTACCTGAGTGCCCTCCACATCATCTGATTAGGTGCGGAGAGTACTTCTCTCATTTCTAGCACACGCGCGCGCGCTCTCGGTCTGAAAAGAACATTTCGAGTATGATCCGCAGTGTCTGTACAGAGCCCTCGTCGCGGACATTTGCGCGAGAAATCGAGGAGGCCATCAGGCGCGGTGTGGATCACTATCCGCGACCAGCCGCATTCTTCCAATAGCTCCGCCCACTGCACGCAGGTCGAGGGACGCGCGTTCACGTGAGTAGCTCGCGCAAGGTCGCCGACAGGCCTCCGCGTGCGATTCTCCGTCGATGGTCGTCGGGTTGCAGAGACGGCAAGCTCGTGGGTCGCATGGCGTCCTCCCGGTGCCAGCAGCCGCACATTTTACCTCGAGGCGATCGCGCGTTTGGCTTTCTCTCCCTGCATGGTGAGCATGAAGCCTCGCCCACGACAACGTCGGCGACGCCCGACGTCCAAGTCGGTCTCCGCCGCGTCGCGATCACAACTGTCCCCGCGCGCCGACCAACTCGGCGGCATGCTTTGGCAGCAACCGGGTCCTTGTCGACCCCGGTGCTACGAGGCCGGGCGCGCGCCAGAGATTTCCGATGCGGTACGTCCAAGTCCGAGCTGAACTCGGCGACGCGTGCGCCGGTCAGGCGCGCGATTGGACAGCATCTGGAGGGTCCGGTTCCAGCCCTCCGGGACGCAGAACCCGCTTGCCGACGCGAGCAGCACCCGGTGCCCGGGAGACGTTCGAGGCCGGGCGGCGTTGTGAAATGGGGAAAGACCTCGCCCAGCTTTGCGTGTTCGCCCAGTCTGATGCGTCACTCATCGCATGCTCGCTCGAAAGGCACCTGGCCCACGTGGGTGTCGTTCTCACGCACTCCGGGGAGACATGGGGTGACACGTGCCGCCAAGTGCTGGAGGTACTCAGTCGGCTGGTCGCTCTTCATCTTCGCCAAAACGGGGATAAAGCCCTCAGCAGGGTTGCGCACGTAGGCAGCGAAGAACGAGCCGCGTCCAGCGCCCCAGGTAGTCCACGCCCTCAAGACAGTTGTATCCGCGTCGCAGCATGCGCCGCGATTGTTATTTGGGTTCATCATGGCGACGTGAGGTCCGCAATAGCCAAGCCGGAGGAACCGACAGTGGGGTTACCTCTTGTCCTTCCTTCGCGAAAATCAGGGTTGGTAGATTCTTCCCCGCCCGACAGAGCGTGCGCCGCATGGACCTTGTCGCGTCCGATGATCTGTTCTTGTTCAGCCAAGGACCAGATCGTCCCGAGACCTCCATCATCATCTTGATCTTTGCGAACGCACATGCAAGGCCTCCTGCCAAAGCGGCATGCGACCCCTGATCGTCACCGGCTTGGATCCACGGGTGCTTATCCAGTCGTCGGGAGTCTTCGGCGCGGTGTGTTGAGATGTTCCATCCTTGAAGCCAGGAGAAAAGATTGCAGGGCGTTTCCTGGGACTTTGAGGGTCGATGGAGGTTCGCCCGTATCGCTGCGTCCAGCGCATGGTCGCGTCGACCAAAACTACGATGCGCGTGAGGTTTGATGAAGGGGCGTGGAGATTGACCATGCGGGTCTTCGGAACAGGCACTGGATGGTGAGGTCTCCGCCGCCGCGCGCTTGGGGTCGAGCTTTGCTGCTGCCGCCGGGCGGAATGCCGTCACGCAGAGCAACGCGAAGTTTATCCCGCGAGACCAAAGCGAGTCTCGCCCTTCATCGTCGATGAACGAAGGTTTTCCTACGCCGAAAGTGATGGTCAGACCTGCGGGGCCAAGCATCGACTCACCAGGTATCGGCCGGCGCCTTCGTCGGCGGTTGTGTGAGTCCTTGACAGAGTTCGCCACGCAGGTCATCCGTTCCGCAGGTCCAGTCTTGGAAGCTCAATGAGCGTGTCACGGTTCACGTGGTCGACAGATCAAGTAGCGTGGTGTCATCTGCTGCTGAGCGGGTAAACGATTTCCCTGCTGGTGGTCACCGCACCCAGAGCTCGTAGGTCTTCTTCATGACATCCGGAATCGATGCCGTCGCCTGCGTGGCGACCGAGGGCAGATCCGCGCTGCCGCCCAGCGAGTACGTGCGCGAGGCCGGCTGAAATCTAAAAGGTGGCGACGCGAGCGTCCTTCTTTGGTGCCCTCGTGGTCGGCATTCCCATTGTTTTCCAGCTGCTTTCAATGATGCTGAGTCGCGAGCTGGGTCCTGATGACAGACGGTGGTGAGTGAGTGCCGTCGGGCGTGGCGCCCCTCCGAGGTGCGCCACGCCCAGCGAGACTCAGCTGTAGTACAGTACTGGACGATTGCCGCCGATCAGCTGAGCCAGGGCGAAGGCGCAGCGCGCGTTGACCTTGTCCGGAAAAGGGCCTTACGCCCGCCTACGTCCATGGTCTCGGCGTAAGAAGACGTAACCGTCGCCGATCGCCTGTATCCAGCTCAGCGCTGGCGAAGCTCATGTGAAGGCATCGGAGATCTTTCCTGCCGGCTTGGGCGTCCTTTGACGCTGCGCAAGATCTTCAGCGTCGCCGTAGGCAACCTTGGCGCCCTCGACGTAACGCAGCGAAGTCGTACAGATCCGTGTGAGAGAGCAACGCTTCTTCGCGAGCGATCTTCGTGGTGGCAACCTCTTTCAAGCAGCTTGAGATCGCGCCGTTGGAGATATCGGACAGAGATCTTGAAAGTCGTCCGAGTGAAACCAGATCGTGAGAACTTTCTGGTGTCCTCGACCCAGCTCCCTCGGCCCATTGCTGTGAACGCTGTGTCCTCGCTCAGACCACCGCAGCGTCCGGGCGCCACGGGTCCTTTTCGATCGCGTGCCAGCCGGTCCATTCACCGTCAGCACCTTCTACCGCCCAATCAGCTTCGCGCTGGTCAGTGCGGGGTCGGTATGCGAAAGGCCCCTCGGCGAGTGGGCTCAATGCGCTCTAGCTAGTACGCCCCGGGCGGGCGTATACCTGCAGGCCGAATCAAGTCACTTTTGGCAGAGCTCGGCGAAGGACTGGTTTGCTCGAGGCTGACCGAACGATGCCGGACATAGCCGGTGTAGTTGGTGACAGCGTGATCTGCGCTTCTCGTCATTTGACTCGACTGCCTTGCGGGTCGGTGCGGAAGTGAACTCGCGGCACCAACCAGCGCGCCATTGTGTTCTTCTGCAGGCGGTAGTACCCGCAGGCTGCGGTGACAGTGTGGTGACCGAGGTTCCGGGGCCAGATTTACCGCGCTCTCCAGCAATGCGGAACTTGTCTCTTCCCGACGAGAACAAACTCATTGCGGACGGTTCCATTGTTGGTCGGCTTAGAGGTGACGACGCCTGAAGGAACGCTCGCGGCAGAGACCCCTTACGTGTCGTAAAGTGATGGTCTCACGGTCCAGCGTTGTCGCTGCGCCAACGCTTCCCGAAGCCAGGGTGCTTGAGGGATTATTGGCGACGCATGCGCTCAAACCAACGCAGAAACAGCCGCAACTCCAATGACGAGGCGCGTGCGGGAGGTTTCATTGTTCTCCTTTAGGGTGGGTGTTGGCGCCGACCATTCCGGAACGGACCAGGAAGCAGCGAACAGTGACGATGTAGGCACGCTTGATGGGCTGGAGATGTGTCGAGGAAGCATTGACGTTGAACATTGCTTCCAGAAGGTCCACCACCACACACGAGGAGGTGGTCCATGCAAGTAGACCGAGCCATCTGGGTATGCGGTGATGTCGCCAGATGAGGATGCCCCATCCGGGAAGTACGGACGATTCTTGGTCTCAATACCGGCAGAGCGTTCCTGCAGCGACGAAAATTAGAAAGACCGGTGATATTGAAGAAGATTGAAAGGTTAATTCGAGCTGCGCAGGTAGATAACCAGCCGATAACAACGGCTGACAAACAAACCGGTGACCACTCCGAGTGCGGGCTGCAATTGCATTTCAGCAGAAGACATTGTTGCCCACACGAAGGCGCGGTTTCAATGCTTCTCGTGCAACTGCACCGTGAAGGCAATCCACGACTCCCCTCTGGACCCAGGTGCAGTTGCGCTGCAGTATCCTCACGAAGTTTGCGCGCAAATTGGGTTGAACTCATCTGGATCATCCACGTCACCATGGCAACGGCGACCAGTGAGAGCGTTCCGCCGAGGATTTCCTGCGCCTGGAATGACGGGTGTGAGGACCCCGGTCGTAGTTGCGCCGGGCTTAAGGGCAGCGCTGCGGCAATGATGACGCAAACCATGCTTTGGGGGCAGGTTCACTGCGTCAGCCTTCGCAAGTAGGCCGCTACAACTCCGACGATCAGTGCGGCTTCAACGCCCTCTCTGGGGCAATCAAAGAAGTTCGCGAGGGCAATTCATCTCTCCCCCAGCCGAATGATTTGACAACCATTCATAACCCTAATTTACTGAACTTAGGATATGTTACCTAAGTACGTCCCTTTCGTTGTCTTTCTCACGCTGAACAGACGAAAGGCGGTGTAAACTCAACCCAAGCCGCATCAGAAGGAGAACCATGCGTCCATCCACTGGATCATCATCTTGATCGTTGTCTTGTTCTTTTGGCGCTCAAAAAGCTCCCCGACCCCGCGCTCCATCGGCAAGAGCTAAAAATCCTCAAAGAGAAATGAACGACCTGTCTCAGATTCCTCATCCACCAGCGAGCAACATCCATGTCTGAGCCTGAAAACCTGAATTCATCGAAGTAATTTCCCTTCTCAACGCGCCATCATTCGCTGCGAACCAGCCAGGCTGATTCTGACGCATATGTCATTGACGCGCCACCTCCTCGAGCTGCGCGCGCGGCTATACTCAGTCACGGGCATCCTCGTTGGAGCAATCGGCGCGTGGTTCCTCCACCTCCGGCGCCCGTGGCTCACGCGTCCACTCGCCTCAGCCGGGGCCTCGGGAATCAACTTCCCGCACGATCATCGGCCCCTTTTCGACACATACGCGCACTCTGGGCGGGCTTCATCCTGACTTAACTCCGTGGTGGCTGACCCAACTCTGGCTCTTGTCGCCCCGCTCTCACGCACGGAAAAACATTGCACCACTGATCGCAATTTAGCGCAGTTCTTCCTTGCGGGAGTCGCCTCCGGCGCCTGTGGTTCCTCCCCGCGGTCAGCCTTTACTTTCTAGAGCTTCCCCAAAGGCACCTCTGCGCTGCTGGATTTTTGATTCCTATATCAGCTTCGTCATGATCCTGACTTTGGTGATCGGTGCGTCTCCTTTTTCCCATGATCATCATCAGGATTCCACCCTTGAGCAACCTCGACTTCTCCAGATTCTGCGCCGCTGGAGGTGGGCAGTCGTGGTGCGACAGTTTTGCGGCGATTACGAATCACTCCCAAACCTGGTCGATGATTCTTCAGATGTGCGCGCCTTGCCCTGTATTTTGGTGCGCTTGGGGTGTGCTGGCGCGATCTTCTTGCGAGGCGTCAGGCGTAAAGCGCGAAGCTGCGCCATCGCCTGATGATCGGTGAAAAAACCTGAACGGGCCGACACACACTCCAACCAGCGTCTGCGCACTTCGGATGCGTCGCGCAGCCTCGCTCATTCGCCAGGCCCCCAGAACCGCGAGGACCACCACAGCGATGATGATCGCTTCGGGCCCCTTGATTCCTAAAGTCCATGTCGTCACTCTTGCACGTTAACGCCCCACGAATCAAGCACAGTTGGTCAGGACCAGCCCCGCGCCACAGTGGGATGACGGTCATCTTCCGAAAGCAACGAGGTGTGCTGCACAGCAGGGCCGACGAAGCGGGGGAATTGCCGCAAAGGAAGGCAGGCGCCTTGTGCGGGAGACGATCGTCAGTCCGTGGCGAGGAGTTCATCCGCGGATCGTGGGCTGCGTTGTAGGCAGAGGTACCGGAGCGCGCATCCAGTCCTGCGGCGGCGAAACCAACGAAGCGCGGGAATGTGCCAATAGCGAACACTTCCATTCCGATCAAAATGAGGTTCCTCCCCCTACAAATGGCACGAGGGGCCATAACGATGAACAAGCGAATCGGCGATAAAGCCTTTGGCCACTTCC
>BNJV01002111.1_pt1 | contig 32514 bp, 51 predicted proteins | sample 8540591 | NCBI WGS metagenome assembly BNJV01 (sample SAMD00202457, study PRJDB9452) | human saliva metagenome | host: Homo sapiens | reverse complement strand
TGGTCATGTATTGCTATAAATATACATCCTATAGTTTATGTCAATTTATAAGCGAGGTGCTTATTATGAAAAGAATATAAATTTGTATGCCCATACGATTGTCCTGATGCATGGTCTCATTGTATCAGTCGATAATAATAAAGTAATATCTGTTCGAGGGGATAGAGCACATGCTTTCACAAGAGGCTACACTATGCCCTAAGATGGCACATTATGAAAAAGGTAATCCATTCTCCATTGCGCTTGGAAGTCCCCTGCATGAAGCGTGTCGGTAAAAAGGAATTGCGAAGATCAGTACACTGTATTAGTTGGGATGAAGCCCTTGATGCAATTGTCAACAATTTCAAAGAAACTATTGATACTTATGGCAGTGAAAGTATTTTTGCGTTACTCTTATGCAGGAACAATGGGGGTTATTCAGAGTCCCGCAGCAGATTATTTTTCCGTTGTATTGGTGCTACAGACCAAGATCGAGGTATTTGCTCTCCTGCTAAAACAAGCGGGTTCCGTTCTGCTTACGGTGATACCTTAGCGATTAAAACCACAAGAGGCGCAACATAGTGATCTTATCGTCTTGTGGGGATAAATGCGACAGTCACAGATGTTCATATTTTTACATGATGCGAACATTGCGAAAAAGAAGGGGCTCGCGTTTGGATTATCGACACTCATAAAACTTATACTTTTAGCCAAGCTCATGAACATATTTACGTTAAACCAGGAAGTGATGGGGCACCAGCTTTAGGGATGCTCCATATCATTCATCGTGATGGCTTAGCAGATATAGATCTTTATTAAGAAGCATGTCCAAGGCTACGATGAGTTGGTAAAAGAGGTGTTGCTTGACTTTACGCCGGGAAAAAGCGGCTGAAATTTGCGGTGCTTTCTGTGGAGCGGATGACTGAGTTTGCTCATGCTTATGCAAAGTCAAAGCGCCGTTTATTCGTCTCGGCAGTGGACTATCTCGATATGGCAATGGTGCTGCGACATGCCGTGCTATTAATGCCTTGCCTGCTGTGGTTGGAGCACTGGCAATATCCTGGGGGTGGATTGTTGTCGAGTGCTAGTGGTAGTAAATTTATTGGCAAAGATGTGATGCAACAGGCTCATGTTCATGCGCCAGCTAAAACGATTGATGCCTATGATTAAACTGGGTGAAATGCTTATAAAACCCTGAAGGAACTAAAGTTCATAGTTTATATATCTTCTTCAAATCCGGCTATCACAGCTCCTGACCAGAATGTTGTACGTAGAGGGTTGATGCGCGATGACTTATTCACTGTGGTACATGAGCGTTTCTTTACGGATACTGTAGGTATGTCTGATATTATTTTACCAGCCACAACATCTGTGGAGCATGATGATATTTATAATTCTTATGGTCATTTCACAATTGGGACGGGTTACAAATTGATTGAGCCAATTGGTGAATCTCGTTCCAACTGGCAAGTTATTGCTGAGTTAGCAAAACGCATGGGGTTGAGGATGATTGACCTTAGTGAAAAAGATCTTATTGAACAAATTGTGCGGACTTCGAGTCGTATATCCAAGAGGGACCAAGAGTTGATTTTAAATGGTGAGCCTGTGAGATGACGGTACCTGAGAGTTATAAGATGGATTTCAAAACACCGTCTGGAAAAATTGAATTATATAATCCGCAGGATGTAGAACCATTAATTCGGTATATGCCTCCATATGGTGATAATGCACCGTTTTGGCTTATAAATGGTAATGATATTCGAATTTTGGACTCTAGCTTCTGCGAATTAGACTTTAATGATCCTGAGTTGATGAAACTTCGCATCCATCCAGAAGATGCAAAAATGTATAACATAAACGATGGTGCTGAGGTAGAAATCTATAACGATCGTGGCAGTGTAAAAATTAAAGCATACTACGACGATGAAGTACAGAGAGGGACATTGGTAACACTAGTGTATGGTGGCAATCTCAATCGAGTGATCCTCACGTGGCAATCAATGCGCTTACCGCAGCTCGTCCTACCGATCAGGGATGGGGGAGCACCTTTTATGATGTACAAGTTCATATAAGAAATCTTTTGTAGTGAATGACCAATTAATAGTCTGTAATGATTACTGTAAAAATAGGAATTTATCTACTTATTTCATAAGTAAAAGTTAAAGTCTGTTACTTATGGGAATAACTCTATACGGATATAGAATAGTGAGGATATTTTTCTAGTATACCCAAGCCCCTTTAGATTATAATAGTAATATTATTTTTATATAACCTAAAGGGGGTTACATTTATGAATGGTAACGATAATCTGTCGACCCGTGCTTATCTGGCTATAGGCATGATGTTATTTGCTCTATTCTTTGGGGCAGGGAACTTGATCTTCCCAGCGGCCTTAGGTCAACAAGCTGGTGATAATGTCGGTTGGGCATTGCTCGGTTTCGTATTAACTGGTGTAGGACTTCCACCTTAGGGGTTGCAGCTATGGGTTACTCTTCCCTGTAAAGATGTTGAAGAACTTGCAAGTCGTGTGCATCCGATTTATGGCTTTGTTGTACACATTTCTTTATACTTGAGTATTGGTCCAATGTTTGCGACGCCACGTACTGGTACTGTAGCTTATGAAATCGCAATTAAACCTTTTGCTGAAGGTTTAAGCATGAATATGAATATGGAACCAATTTTCTTGGCATTATTCTTTGGTATTTCTTTGTGGTTATCTATTAGTCCGCAAAAACTTGTTAACCGTATCGGTAATATTTTGACACCAGCTTTACTACTTGTAATTTTGTTGTTGATTGTTAAACTTTATTACTCCACTCAGGGTGGGTATGCGGTACCACAACCGGCATATGGTGATGCACCAACGGCTGTGTTACAAGGCTTTAGATGGCTACAATACAATGGATGCCTTAGCTTCGTAGTATTTGCTATTCTTGTAATCGATTTTGTACGCCCCAGTGGTGCTACATCTCGTGCTGTGATTACAAAAACAGTAATGGAGGTAGTGCAATTGCGGTAGGCCTTCTGGTATCGTGTATGTATTTATCGCTAATATCGGTGCTAGCAAGTGTTGAACGCTTTGGTTTGTTCGAGACAGGGGCCCTGTATTGTCCGTAAGTGCTAACTATTTGTTTGGTGAGTTCGGTCAAACTCATCTTGGCTATCATCGTTCTGCTAGCTTGCTTGTCTCAAGTATTGGCCTTATCACTTCTTGCGGTACGTATTTCGCCAAGCTGACACCAAAGATTAGCTACAAATTATATGTAGTAATTTTCTCTAGCGGCGTTTGTCCTCAGTATGTTTGGCTTGAAAACAATCATCAGTGCAGCAATCCCTGTGTTGATGCTCTTGTATCCGTTGACTATCGTAATCATTTTGTTGGCACTCTTCATAATGTGTTTGGTGGTCGTCGTTGCGTGATATGCATGGACTATGGCTTTCACAATGATCTCCGCCCTCATGACTGGTCTTGAAACTGCAGGTATTGCACCTACAGCTTTTGGGAACAGCTCTTTGCTCAATATATTCCATTCCAAAGTGCTGGTATGGGATGGGTGAGCTTTTGTGGTATTAGGCTTCGTTGTAGGCCTTTATCCATAAAGGTCTTGCTTTCCGATAATAAGTATTAAAGATAAAGGCTCTATGCTTTCATTTTGTGAGAGTATAGAGCCTTTTTATGTTTTTGATTGTTGTCATATAAAAATTGATTTTGTGTGTAGAAGTTTCTATAATAAGGATAAATAAGGATAAATGATAAAAAGAAGGAAGGAAATTTTATGCGTAGTACCCATTGTTTACCTAGTTATAGTTTTGAGGTCATGATGTATTTGACGCTATTCAAAGTTTACAAAAATTATATGGCAAGTCTCGTAGCTATCATCGGTGGCGAAAACAGCTCTTTTCTAAAGCTTTGCCACACATTCGTCCCGTGCTTGATAAAGCGGGGATTAAGGTGTTAGATATTATCCACTTTGGTGGAGAGTGTACTTTGCTCGAGGCAAGGAAATTGCACAAATGGCATCTGTAAAAGATGCGGACTTTTTGTTTGCTGTTGGTGGTGAAGCGCCATGCGATACAGTAAAAGTAGTAGCTATAGAGTTAGATGATAAACCATTCTTTACAATTCCAACCATTGCATCTACTTGTGCGGCAACGTCAGAAGTGGCAGCTGTATACACGGCAGATCATACTTTTGATGACGTAGCTTTTGTAAATCATCCTCCCGTGCACCGCTTTATTGATGCTGATATTCTGTAGAAGCACCAAGCCGTTACTTGTGGGCAGGAATGGGAGATACTATTGCAAAAACACCATGAAACTCATCTTTCTGTTCGCAATCGCGAGCAAGACTATAATACTCAGTTAGGCCTCACTCTAGCTTCTATGTGTAGTGAACCAATTTTAGCACATGGTATACAGCCTATCAAAGATAGTCAAGCTAATAAACGTAGTGATGCCTTTGATACCACATTGCTATGATCTGTTATCTTTACTACCGGTGTTGTATCAGGTTGTGTTCCTATGGCATATAATAGCAACATGGCTCATGCTGTATGTTATGGCTGTGTTACTACATAAAGAAACAGAAGAAAATCATTTGCATGGTGAAATAGTAGCTTATGGTTTACTTATTTTGTTAACCGTTGACCAACAAATGGATGAGTTACAACGGTGGTTGCCAGTATATCGCGAATTAGGTTGGCCTACTAACTTTCACAATTAGATTCACTGCATCGCATATTCCTCAAATTGTTGAAAAAGGCTACATCTGTTCATGATATTGATGTATCTCCATATAAAAATTACAGCAGATATGTTGACTAAAGCTATTCAATATATGGAATCTCTTGATTAATATGGTTTGTAACTATTTGTATGTTATGTGATGAGGTTATAAATGCAAGAAATTGTAAAGGGTGGCTTATATCGTCATTTTTAAAGGCATGTATTATTATGTGCTAGATGTAGCGACTCACCTGAGACGTGGGTGAAAAAGTTTGTAGTATATCAGAAACTGTATGATGAGCGCGATATGTATGTACGTCCCTCAGAAATGTCAGAGCGATGTGGATTGTGAAAAATATCCAGATGTAGTGCAAAAAAGAACGATTTGGGTTAATGAGTGGACGTGATTAGGAGGGCCTGTGGAGCAGAAGTTTTTCTTTTTCGATATCGATAATACCTTAGCTGTATGGCCTGAAGGTAAAATCCCCTGAAAGTGCTCAATACAGTTTAGATGAGCTAAAGCGTCGTGGTCACCGTGTAGCCTTAGCAACTGGTCGTATTCAGTGGATGCTGTTGCTTTCGCAGAGCAAGCAGGCCTTACTGATTTCGTAGCAGATGGTGGTCACAGTATCACTGTTAATAATGAATTGGTATCCATGATAGGTATGGATCGTGATGCATGTATTAAATATTTAGAGTATTTAGAATCACATAATATTCCTTGGGCCGTAACTGACCGTAATAAACTCGGTCGTATTACGCCGTATAAGGAAATTTTAGAGTGGCATCCAAATTGGGATGTATTTAAAAACAACTGTAGACCCTAATTTTGACTTTCATAGTGTTGAAGAATTTTATAAGATATATGTGTTTTTCAAGGAAGGAGAGGAAGAGGAAGGATATCGAGCATATGACCATAAGCTCATTCGTTATGGTGATGGCTGTGTTCTATATGAGCCTATGGAAAAGGCGTTGGGTATTCGTAATATGCTTGAACACTTTGGAATGAAGCCAAATCAGGCTGTTGTATTTGGTGATGGGGTATAATGATTTGTCTATGTTTAGGCCTGAGTGGCTAAATATTGCTATGGGTAATGCGCGCCCTGAATTAAAGGCAAAGGCTGATTATATTACTACAGACTGTGATAAAGATGGTATTTATAATGCGTAAGCATTTTAAATGGATCGATTAATTATTGATAATCCCTCTAAACTAGGGTGAAGCTTATATGAAGATTTGTTTTTGTAGCTGTGGCTACAGAATTGGTGTAGTATAGCAGGTATAATGCGCTAGTTCAATATTCATGTGTTAAAAAGGAGAAGAGAAGATATGAACAATAAACGCAGATTATTTTCAACTTTACTTTTGTGTAGCAGACTATTGACAGCTGGTTTATTTGTTTCTGGTTGCGGCAGTGATAAAGCGGGTGGCATTGGCTCCTGTAGTATCCTCCGTAGTTGATGGCGGTAGCGATGAGAAAGCAGCTGCTAAGCTTTAATACATCTTATTGATGCAACAAATCGCTTCAATCGTGACAATGCTACTTGGGGTCAAAAACTATGCAGACAGTTTGGCTAAATTAAAGGGTGGTTTCCAAGAAGGTGCTATTGGCCGTCAACCTCACTATGATACTTTAAAAGAAGCTTAGAACACCAAAAAGAGGGTTCTACGTTCAAAGAAGTTGATACAGAACGCGATAACACGTATTAAATGTTCTTAATGAATTAGTACCAACATTCAAAAAGACGGAAAGCTTATGATGATTCTAAAGCCTACATGAACGATGCGTGGATGCTAAAGGTAAAGAACTAGCAGCCAAATATGTAGCACAAGTAGAAAAATTTTGATGCAGTTTATGCGAAGTTCAATGATGCTCTAACAAAGCTAACATCGAACAAACTAAGAAACAACGATTGAAAAAGACGGTAGGCTATGCAGCAGTAATGGAATCTACGCTTCGCTTGACTACTCTTGTAGAAAATGTAGAAAAAGCTCCTCAAAAATGCAGATAAACAAGCTGTAGAAAAGAACTTAATGAAATTCAAACATTGCTTAAGAGCATAACAATGATCGTGGAGAAGTGCTTGTTAATCCTTATAACTCTAGAAGTTGGTTCTGTCTCGTCAAGTACTTAACGATGCAAATGAAAACAACCTCAACGACATGATTGAGAATTTCAATAATTATATTGAGTCTTATAACAATACAACTCCAGACCAATTTGACTCTAAATAATCGAATTAACTAAGTGATTAGTTGAGGTTTTGACAAAAACAGAGCCCTTTGAAGCTCTGTTTTTGTTGTTATATTATATATATTTTTAATCTCAATAGCGCCATAATATGATATACTAAAAAGAGCCGCTCATGGGTTGAGCGGTTTTTCTATGTAAATTTTAAATCTACATTTAGTTAAATATAATATTAGTATTTTGGGGACATATGAACTGGAAACGCTTGCTTTATGCGCAATGTTGGGGATTACAGTACTTGGTACAACAGCATGGCACCAAAACTGGGGAGCAACCACAAGGTAATACTGTGAAAGCAGAAACTGTAGCGATGCCTAATCTTTACGAACTGCGCCAATTGCAGATGAATATGCTATTTTTGATACAAACTATGGTCAATTTAAGGTCTGTTTGTTAGGTCTAAAGCGCCGATTACGGTCAAAAATTTTGATTATCTCGTGAAAAAGGCTTTTATAATGGTGTAACATTTCCACCGCGTTATCGAAGGCTTTATGATTCAAGGTGGAGATCCTGATGGCACAGGTGCCGGTGGACCGGGCTATACAATTCCTGATGAATTCTCCAATGATTTACATTTCAACAAAATGGGCGTTCTGCCATGGCAAACCGTGGCCCTAATACTAGGAGGTTCTCAATTTTTTCATTACCTTGGGACCTACGGATTGTTAGATAATAAAACACACCATCTTCGGTACTGTAGTACAAGGTATGGATGTAGTTGAAAAATTGGCAAGGTTAAAACCGGTCGCACATGATAAACCAGTTGAACCTGTAATTATCAATTCTATCACATTGGAACCAATCACTCGATGATGCGAAAAATGTCAAACTAAGGATGCTAAGTCTCGAAGAACGGCACTATGTGTACTTGGTGCGTTGTGCAGATGATTCTTTGTATTGTGGATGGACTACAGATCTCAAAACGTCGAATAGATGCTCACAATGGACATATCTCAGGCGGTGCAAAGTATACGCGAGGACGTCGTCCCGTGACCTTGGTATATGCTGAAAGCTTACCAAAAAACAAGAAGCACAACGTAGGGAATATGCTATTAAAACGGATGACGAAGACTAAGAAATTGAGACTCATTAAGGGTGCAAAATAGTCCTTGATTATGGTATAATATGATGATTAATTACTACCATGGAGGTTGAAAATGAAGCGGGTTCTAGTGTCCGTAAAGAGTGTACAACGAGATATGGATGGCAAGGATACCGTGTAGTGGAACCGATTTCCCAGGTACGTCACATGAAAAGGGTAATGCTCAATATGTGCGTTACGAAGAATCTAGTGTGACCGGATTGGATGGGGTATAAGACGACCATTAAAAACCATGATGATTCTATCGTGCTGCTCGAACAGGGGCTGTCAATATGCGTCATCAATACGTCCGTGGTGAAGAACGCGAAGCCGTGTATGAAACACCGTATGGTGATTTACATATGGCCGTAAATACTCATGAATTAACAGTAGACTTTCACGATGGCGTAGGTCATGTTCATTTAGGATAGGATATTTCCGTCGAAGGTGAATGGGCAATTTTATAATCAGTTAGATATAGACGTGCGGGAGGATATAGAGCATGGACATGAAGGAAATCCTGAAATCGGGGATTGAACAGGCATTACAAGATACGATTAACAGCGGTGATTTGCCGGTTGGGGAATATCCAGAAATCGTTCTCGAAGTGCCACCTCAAAAGGAATTCGGTGATTTTTCTACAAACATCGCTATGCAATCCGCTCGTGTAGCTCGTCAAAATCCTCGAGCTATTGCTGAAGCTTTGATTAGTCATATGAATTTTTGATTGGCTTGAACGTGCTGAGGTTGCCGGCGCAGGTTTTCATCAATTCTTTTTGAAATCTGATATGGTGTACGATACGTTGAAAAGCCATTTTTGAATGCTGGTACTGAGTACGGTGTTCAACCATTGCGTGCGCGATACGATTCAAGTAGAGTACGTGGGCGTAAACCCTAACAGGGTCATTGCATGTTGGTCATGGTCGCGGTGCTGCATACGGTAGTGCTCTTTGTAAACTTGTTACGTGCAGCAGGGTTACAATGTACAATCTGAGTACTATATCAATGATGCAGGCAATCAAATCGACAACATGGCTATTTCCATTGAGTACTGTTTCCAAGAGTTGCAAGGTCTACATTAGTATTCCCACCCAAACGCAATGAAGACGGTTCTATGCCTGAGTTCGATATTCCAGAAGGGGCTCTGTATTCCCTGAAAATGGCTATCGTGGCCCAGATATTATCGAAAACAGCGAAAGCGATTGCAGAACGAGAAGGTTTTGATAAATTAAATGCCATGAACTGAAGCTGATCGCGTAGCATTGTTCAAAGAAGAGGGCTTAAAAAGAAAAATTAGCTCGCTTAGAAGAAACATTAAGCAAACTTCCGTGTTACGTTCGATAATTGGTTCCTCTGAACGTACCGTTCATGAAACTGATGAGATTCATCATCCCGTAGAGGCGTTAAAGGCCCTTGGGCAAAGTGTATGAAAAAGACGGTGCTTTATGGTTGAAAATCTACTGACTATGGTGATGATAAAGACCGCGTAGTTATCCGTGATAATGGAGTTCCTACGTATTTGGCGGCAGATATTGCATATCACCGCAATAAATACGATCGTGGATTCAAAGAGATGATTGATATTTGGGGCGCTGACCATCATGGCTATGTATGTCGTGTAAAAGCTGCTATGGCGGCGTTTTCGGTTATGACCCAGATAAATTAACAGTATTGTTATTACAAATGGTAGCATTGTTCCGTGATGGACAACTGTTAAATTGTCTAAAACGTAGTGGTGATAGCGTTACATTAGATGAATTGATTGAAGAGGTTAGGCGTAGATGCATCTCGTTATTTCTTCTTGATGCGTTCCTTAGATAGCCAACTTGATTTCGATATTAACTTGGCAAAATCTCGCAATGATAACCCAGTGTATTATATCCAATATGCTCATGCTCGTATTCACAGCATTTACAACCAAGTGCGTGAAGCTGGCATTGCATTTGGCGATTATAGTGAAACTGATTTCACAACGCTTACAAGCGAAATGGAATTAGAATTAATTAAGAAATTAGCTGAATATCCAGAAGAGGTCGTTCAATCTGCCGAACATCGTGCACCTCATCGTATTGCTCGTTATCTATACGATTTGGCAAGCATGTTCCACTCATTCTACCGTCAAGGTCGTATCATTGGCGTAGATCCAGCATTGCAACAAGCTCGTCTTGATTAATTACAGCGATTGCCCCTCGTACTTCGTCAAGGCTTGGGTATTTTAGGTATTTCCGCCCGGAAAAAAATGTAATAGGTGGGAGGCATCATGGCAACTAAGTATATTTTCGTAACTGGCGGCGTTGTTTCTTCTCTGGGTAAAGGGGATTACAGCAGCATCTTTGGGTCGCTTGCTAAAAACCGCGGTTTCAATGTAACGATTCAAAAATTTGACCCATACATTAATATTGATCCCTGGGTACGATGAGTCCCTTACCAACATGGTGAAGTATTCGTAACAGATGACGGCGCTGAAACTGACCTTGATTTAGGGGCTATTATGAACGCTTTCATCGATATTAACCTTAGTAAACGTTCCAATATTACAGCTGGTAAAGTATACTGGTCTGCAATCAATAAAGAACGCAAAGGTGACTACTTGGGCAGCACTGTACAAGTAATTCCACATATTACAAATGAAATTAAACAAAATGTATACCGCGTAGGTAAAGAGGATAATGCTGATGTAGTTATTACAGAAATCGGTGGTACAGTAGGTGATATTGAAAGCTTGCCATTTCATGGAAGCTCATCTCGCCAAGTGAAAAAGAAGTAGGTCGTAACGACGTACTTTATATTCACGTTACATTGGTGCCTACATCAATGCTGCAGGCGAGTTGAAAACACTAAACCTACACAACATAGCGTAAAAGAATTGCGCAGCATTGGTATTCAACCAGATATCTTGGTATGCCGCAGCGAAAAACACATTTCTGATGAAATGAAAGAAAAACTTGCTTTGTTCTGCGACGTAGAACCAGAAGCAGTTATTGAAAACCAAAACTTGCAGCTCCATCTATGAAGTACCATTGATGATGCAAGACCAAGGTCTTGATGACATTGTTATCAAAAATTAGGTCTTGAAGAACGTCCTGCGATATGACTGCATGGAAAGAAATGGTTCATAAAGATTTTGAATCCTAGCAAAGATATTACAGTTGCTATCGTTGGTAAATACGTAGCATTACATGATGCGTATTTATCCGTAGTTGAAGCTCTAGATCATGCTGGTATTGCTACGGGTACTAAAGTGAATATTCGTTGGATTGACTCCGAAGAACTTGATGATACATCTGTAGATCCTAAAGAGGTATTTGAAGGTGTTGAAGGTATCATCGTACCGGTGATTTGGTTCTCGTGGTAGAAGGTAAAACTCCGCACAATCCAATACGCTCAGAAAACAATATTCCATATCTTGGTCTATGCCTTGGCATGCAATCTGCAGTAATGGAATTTGCTCGTAACGTATGTGGCATGGAAGGAGCAACTCTAGCGAATTCGATGAAAATGCTAAAGCATAAGTAATCGACTTGATGAGTGATCGTTGATGTAGATAAAAAGGCGGTACAATGCGCCCTAGGGTATTATCCATGCAAAGTGGAAGCGGGTACGAAAAACTCATGAAGTTTATGGGAAGATTTGATTTATGAACGTCATCGTCACTGCTATGAGTTCAACAATGAATACCGTCAACAATTGACCGATGCAGGTCTTGGTGATTTCTGGTACATCTCCAGATGGTCGTCTTGTTGAAAGTATGAAGTGAAAAATCATCCATTCTTTCATTGGTACACAAGCGCATCCAGAACTTAAATCTCGCTCAAATAATGCACATCCATTATTCCGTGGTTTCAGTAGATGCAATCTTAGAACTAAAAAATAGTATTGTAAAGAAGAAAGATGCTCAGAAATGAGCATCTTTCTTCTATTCATATCGAAAATAGTTTGGAAAAATATATCGATAAATTTAAAATAACGCTTGCTACTATTGAATGATATTTGTTATTATATAGGACAAAGATAGATATACCCGATGGTGCTGAGCGCACCAATACAAATATAATCGTTACATTTGAAACTCACACAAGGAGGACACAACATGTCTATTATTGGTAAACAACTTCCCTGAATTTACACTTGATGCTTTCAAAAACCTGAATTGGTAAAAAGTTAGCACTGCAGACGTGTTGGGTAAATGGTCTGTATTCGTATTCTATCCAGCAGACTTTCACATTTGTGCCCTACTGAGTTGAAGACGTACAAAACTCCTATGCAGAGTTGAAAGAATTGGGTTGCGAAGTTTTACTCCGCATCTTGCAGACTGAATTCGTTCACAAAGCATGGTCTGATGCTTCTCCAACTATCAATAAAAATCGAGTACTACATGTTAGCTGACAAAAACATGAATTAGCTGACTTCTTCGATGTATTCCAAGAAGAATCCGCTATGGCTTACCGTGGTACTTTCGTAGTGATCCAGAAGGCTTCGTACAGTACAGCTGAAACTCACGACATGGGTATCGGTCGTTCCGCTGAAGAATTGTCTGTAAAGTACAAGCTGCCCAATTCGTAGCAAAACATGGCGACCAAGTGTGCCCTGCACGTTGGAAACCGGTAAAGACACTTTTAAACCAGGTCTCTGATCTTAGGGGTAAAATCTAATTAGAAACCTATACTTAAATGCTAGAGTAATCTAGACAACTCCTCAAATGACATAGAACACGGGCGCGCATCGTTTTCCTGACGATACGGTAAGTCCCAATACCAGATGAACCCTCCAATTCATCATGGTAAAACCCTCATATAACAAACTACAACTATACGCAAAAGGACTGGCTTCTGGCTAGTCCTTTGTGTTATCTATATCCCTTTAGTAAAAAGTAGGAAATAAGTTCTTGCTTTTTGTTATGAGTGGTCTATAATGAAATTAATTCCTAGTAATATACAAGGTTTTATAAAAATAATATAACAAATGCACTTTATAACATGGGTGTGTTAGACGCACTAACTTTTACAAAGAGAGGCAAACATATATGAGGATTTCCACAAAGGGTCGTTATGCATTGATGGTTCTCATCGATTTAGCAGAGCAAGGTCAAGATAAACCAGTATCTTTGCGATCTGTAGCAGAGCGACAAGGCATTTCTGAAAAATACCTAGAAGGTATCGTAGCTCGTTTTGGGTGCTGCAAACCTAGTGGATAGCATCTCGTGGTAAATACGGCGGCTATCGATTGTCTAAAAGCTCTCAAAGAATAGCTACAATTATTGAAATTTTGCTTGCTACAGAGGAGTCTATGCATATCATTTCCACCCTTGATGAAGGGGTGAGTACTGATACGTAATCAACGAACGTACTGTTGGTTTCTGGGCAGGATTACAAAAACTATATCCATGATTATTTAGAAAACGTAACTCTTCAAGATGTAATTGATGGAACTTACGCTAAAACTTGATACAAAAATATGATAATTGGGATGGTTCTGATTTAATAAGGAGTAACTCACTATGTCTAAAATTGCAAAATCTTTTTGTTGAATTGATTGGTAAAACACCGCTATTAGCGGCTACACGTTTTGGTGCTAAATTTGGCGCAGATGCTAATATCTTTCGCTAAATTGGAATACTTCAATCCCAGTGGTTCTGTAAAAGACCGCATTGCAGCAGCGATCATTCAAGCAGCTGTTGAGTCTGGTGAATTACAACCAGGTGGTACAATCGTAGTAGCTACATCTGGTAACACAGGTATTGGGCTTATCTGCTGTTGGTGCAGCGCTTGGCTATAAAGTAGTTATCGTAATGCCTGAAACAATGTCCATTGAACGTCGTAAACTGATGCTCGGCTATGGTGCACAACTTGTAGTGACTGATGGTCTCTTTGGTATGAAAGGTGCTATTGCAAAAGGCTAAAGAGATTGTAACCGCTACTGCTGGTGCCATCGAAGCCGGTCAATTCGTAAACCAAGCTAATCCTAGCAATCACTATAGAACTACAGGTCCTGAAATCTGGCAAGATACAGATGGTGCAGTAGATATCTATGTAGCAGGTGTTGGTACAGGTGGTACTTTAACAGGTGCCGGTCGTTACTTTAAAGAACAAAACCTGATATTAAAGTTGTGGCTGTGGAACCAACTGATTCTCAGTATTATCAACTGCAAACCGAGGCCCTCATAAAATCCAAGGCCTAGGGCGCTGGCTTTCGTTCCTGATACTTTGGATACTAACATTTATGATGAAGTAATCCAAGTAACTAACGAAGATGCTTTCGCTACATCTCAAGCATTTGGTCGCATAGAAGGCGTATTGGTAGGTATTTCCTCTGGTGCAGCTCTTTGGGCCGCTCAAGAATTGGCAAAACGCCCTGAAAATAAAAAGGTAAAAACATCGTAGTAATTCTTCCTGATACAGGCGAACGCTACTTGTCTACAGCTTTATTCCCTGAAGTGTAATAGAATATGATTGGTGAAAGCATTGAATATGCTTTCCTAATATAGCGATGCTCCCTCGTTTTGAGGGCTTTTCGTGCTTAACATAGTGGAAGTTTATGTTGGGGATATTTAATTTAACGATAAAGAAAAGGAGCTACTAGGTAGCTCCTTTTATGTTATGGTATGTATTTAATTGTAATTATTTACCGTTCTTAATCGATATTGTCCATCCAGTTGAATAATTCATCTAGATCGTAGTCACCAGAATGGTTTACATCAAATGGTGTAGCCATATCTACTTTATACCCAAGGTTTTGAGCACGGGTACCAACGATCAATGGAATTGCACAGATGTATTGCTATCAGCTGTACCGTAGCGGATGCGATAGAACTGAGCATTTGTCGCTGCTGGAGAACCGAGATAGTTCATTGGGTTCATCATAGTAACAACCTTAGCATTTTTGTACATATGCCTCTGGATTAGAGGTTGTATCGTGTAAAAGCTGCAGTAATTGTAAAGTGATTATTATCTGTTGTACTTGTACCAAATAAGTTGTTCTCGCCAGAGTCATTAGATCGGGAATCGAATGCACCGAGCTTTAGAACGACTTACAAAAGCGGTTATAAGCTTCCCAGTTAATATCTTTGATTGTACCAGTTTTTATTATCACGTACAAGATATGTATGTTTAGATAAATCAGTACCTTTTAGCTTGTGCCTTGTTAGCAGCTGTCAATGATAAATTCTTTCTATAGTTTTTGAAAGTACCGTTACCATTCTTATCTAATTTCAACACACGACCCTACAGAGTCATGTAATTGTAAGTTATTTACGTAATCAGGAAGTGTTCGTTAAGCAGATTGGAGTAAGCCACATCATCATGACTCATGGATACTTTGTTGGAGGAGGTAATACCATTATAGCTCCATTCTAAGCCATATCTGCCGCATCAAGGTTAGTGATAGGGGCGTACGCAGAAATCTGCATATACATTTAGTTGCCGCTGTAGCCGCACCTAATGCTTGTAAATATGGTTGGAAGTCGGGCTGTTGCCTGCAGCGCTCTTGTAACAGGATACCGCACCGCCAGCACTTGTACCATTGGTGATAATGCGATTTTGCATTACCCGGCATAGTGGAATCGTTTGCATGCGAGCATGCCGTAGCTGCTTGTAAGTCAACGATTACTGCTGGTGCTTTGCCGATGAAGTTGCCATCGGATGCTCTGTTAGTACGACCACGTGTAGCTGGAGAGGCTACTACGTAACCACGGGATAATGCATATACACACTGTTAGGTTTGCCATTTTCTACTTTTTGAGTCATAGCTTGGCTTGGCATGTAACCACCTACCGCATTTGGCATGAAGATAGATATTGTTTGTGTATTGTAACCATTTACAGTACCGTTGTTGAAGTATTCTTCTGGTACATAAATGTTCATGTACTGTTGATCGATATCGATAGGATTAGCCACGTAAGGGATATATTCGAAGGCGCGATATTTGATTTCCTTATTATCTACTGTTGTAGACATAGATTCGTAATTTTTCACGTCGAAGGCAAGGCTAATCTTTGAAGATGCATCGGCTTGCAATGGTGGCTCCATTGGTTGGGAAAGAATATCTTTCTCTTCTACTACAGCAGATCTCTAGTGGATGCCTCATTACGAGCATCTACATAGGATTGAGGCAATTTGCTTTCTTGAACATTAGCTTCGGATTTAGCTTTTTCTTCCGCCTCAGCTTGAGCTTTTAGCAGCGGCCTCAGCTTCAGCTTTAGCTTTTGCTTCAGCTTCAGCTTGAGCCTTAGCAGCAGCTTCCGCTTCTTCTTTTGCTAATTGCTCAGCAGCTAAACGTTCTTGTTCTTCTTTGATCGCAGCTTGTCTTGCAATTTCTGCTTGTTGGGCTGCAATACGTTGTTGTTCTGCTTGTTGAGCCGCAATACGCTCTTGCTCAGCTTTTTAGAGCTGCTTGGCGTTGCGCCCTCGCTTGCTCGGCAGCGATACGCTGTTGTTCCGCTTGTTGAGCTGCAATACGCTCTTGCTCCGCTCTAATGCCGCTTGGCGTTGCGCTTCAGCTTGCTCAGCTGCGATACGCTCTTGTTCTGCTTTTTAGGGCCGCTGGCGTTCTGCCTCAGCTTTAGCGGCAGCTTCGCACGTTGACGCGCAGCTTCTTCAGCAGCCAAACGTTCTTCCTCAGCTTGTTGAGCAGGATACGTTCACGTTCTGCTTTTAAAGCAGCTTGGCGTTGCGCCCCAGCTTGCTCGGCAGCGATACGCTGTTGTTCCGCTTGTTGAGCTGCAATACGCTCTTGCTCCGCTCTTAATGCCGCTTGGCGTTGAGCTTCAGCTTGCTCAGCCGCAATACGTTGTTGCTCTGCTTGTTGAGCTGCAATACGCTCTGCTCCGCTTTTTAAAGCAGCTTGGCGTTGCCCTCAGCTTGTTCAGCAGTGATACGTTGTTGTTCTGATTGTAGAGCTGCGATACGTTCTTGTCCGCTTTTAAAGCTGCTTGGCGTTGAGCTTCAGCTTGCTCAGCAGCAATACGTTGTTGTTCCGCTTGTTGAGCTGCAATACGTTCTTGCTCCGCTTTTAAAGCTGCTTGGCGTTGAGCTTCAGCTTGCTCAGCCGCAATACGTTGTTGCTCTGCTTGTTGAGCTGCAATACGCTCTTGCTCCGCTCTTAGAGCCGCTTGGCGTTGAGCCTCAGCTTGCTCAGCTGCAAGACGTTGTTGTTCCGCTTGTTGAGCCGCAATACGATCTTGTTCAGCTTTTAGAGCTGCTTGGCGTTGAGCTTCAGCTTGCTCAGCAGCCAGACGTTGTTGCTCTGCTTGTTGAGCTGCAATACGTTCTTGCTCCGCTTTTAAAGCCGCTTGGCGTTGAGCTTCAGCTTGCTCGGCTGCAATACGTTGTTGTTCCGCTTGCTGAGCTGCAATACGCTCTTGTTCTGCTTTTTAGAGCCACTTGGCGTTGCGCCTCAGCTTGCTCAGCAGCGATACGTTGTAGCTCTGCTTGTTGAGCCGCAATACGATCTTGTTCTGCTTTTAGAGCCGCTTGGCGTTGATTTCTCAGCTTGCTCTAGCAGCGATACGTTGTAGCTCTGCTTGTTGAGCTGCAATACGTTCTTGCTCCGCTTTTAGAGCCTAGCTGACGTTGAGCCTCAGCTTGCTCGGCAGCAATACGTTGTTGCTCTGCTTGTTGAGCTGCGATACGTTCTTGTTCTGCTTTTAAAGCTGCTTGGCGTTGAGCCTCAGCTTGCTCGGCAGCAATACGTTGTTGTTCCGCTTGTAGAGCTGCTTGACGTTGAGCCTCGGCTTGTTGTTGTGCAATACGTTGTTGTTCAGCTTGCATAGCTGCTTGGCGTTGCGCCTCAGCTTGTTGCTGTGCAATCCGTTGCTGTTCCGCTTGCATAGTCATTTGACGTTGTTGTTCTGCAAGATTGCAGCTTGACGCTGAGACTTCAGCTTGTTTTTGGGCAACCATTTGCTGATCAACTTGGCTTGTACCTGCTTGTTGTGCGGCTTCTTCTGCTGCTAATTGAGCTAATCTTTCACGTTCTGCACGTTGAATATCGCGGATAGTCAATTTTTGTTTAGCTACCACGGGTTTAGTAGTTATTGTATTAGCAACTGTTAAGGGCATAGTAGATTGTTCTTGCACAACTACAGGCGTACGTTGTACTTGTGTAGTTTGAATTTGTTGCTTGCCATCTACTTGTTTTTTTGTACAGTTACAGGTTCTGTTTTCCGTTGTACATTCATCAAACTGTGCATCGCCAATGTTGGTTCCATGACAGCATTAGTTTGTTTGTTAACAACATATTGTGGTTGTGAAACGGCCCGTTGTTGATCTGATAAAGCTTTTTGCAATATCGTTTCACAGGTACTGGACGTACACGAGGAATCAAAGGTGTTACCTTTGGCGGCTCTTTCGTTGTTAGCAGTTTGTTGTCTAACTGTTTGCGCTTGCATCAACAGTTGTGTTTGCATTAGCACCGTTTGTTGTACCTGTGTAGGTCTTACGGATGCTTGTTGTTGAGTGACAACCGTTGTTGTGTAATTGGTGGGGTAGGTTGGGTTACTACAGGTCGTACGACTGGGGCACTACATTTGTAGTGGCTTGAGTCGTTGATTCAGTGGTAGTGTTCAGAACCCTACTAAATCATTCATGTTGAGGGTAGAAATGCGTGGGCAACACCACCCAACGCTGCAGCTGCAAAAATGCAGCGGTAACCTTACGTTTCCTAGATGATTTCATGAATTACTCTCGAACTAGATTTGAAAAATAATTTATAATTTTTAAAAATTTATTTATATTTATATAGTTTAACATAAATCGATATATTTGTACAATTTATAGAAGAATAGATGAATACTGGATGAGTACGAAGAAAATAAACTTAGAAAAATATAAATAAATTTAAAGTGCTTAGTTCATAACTTATTGCATCAAAAACACCATATATCATGAATGGCATAGGGTGTTTTACATAAGAAAAGGACTAGAACATTTTGTTCTAGTCCTTTCGCTATATGTACTTATTTAGCATATGTACGTTTTTGTCATATGTACTAGTATTAAACTAGCTTTTACAATTATTTTTTTAAGCTTGGTTTTACAAGTGCCAAGATGAAGCAAGCCACAACGGAACCGATTGCGATGGATGCAAGGTATAGGAGTGGGTTGCCGATTGTAGGTACTACGAAGATGCCGCCGTGAGGAGCGCGTAATGTACATTCGAAGAACATGGACAACGCACCAGCTGTACCGGCACCGATGATGCAAGCTGGCAATACGCGAACTGGATCAGCTGCTGCAAATGGGATAGCCCCTTCAGTGATGAAGGAAAGACCCATAATATAGTTTGTAATACCAGATTTGCGTTCTGCTTCTGTGAAGCGGCTAGGGAAGAAATGTAGTACAAAGAGCGATTGCCAATGGAGGAACCATACCGCCTGCCATTACAGCAGCCATGATACCATATTCACCAGTAGCAAGTGCGCTAGTGCCGATAACGTAAGCGGCCTTGTTTACAGGACCGCCCATATCAACGGACATCATAGCACCAAAGATGAGACCTAACAATACGCGGCTAGTAGTGCCCATGGATTGCAAGGAGTCCATTAACCAGTGATTAAGTGCAGATACAGGAGGGTTGATTACGAAGGTAATGGCAAGACCTATGAACAATACACCAAGTACAGGATAGAAGAGAACTGGTTTTGTACCTTCTAACGCTTGAGGTAAACCAGAGACTAATTTTTTAACTAATAATACTAAATAACCTGCTGCAAAGCCGGCAATTAATGCGCCAAGGAAACCAGAGCCGCCTTGGTTAGCTAACAAGCCACCAACGAAACCAGCTACAAGACCTCGGGCGGTCAGCAATACTCATAGCAATGTAACCAGCTAATACTGGCAACATGAAGCCAAAGGATGCACCACCGATTTGCATTAAGAACGCAGATAAGAGTGTACCAGAACCGAAGTTTTTAGGGTTCGCAGGATCGAATGTATCGAATAAGAATGCAAGGGCAATCAAGATACCGCCACCAATAACGAATGGCAACATGTGAGATACACCATTCATCAAGTGTTTGTAGATTTGACGACCTACGCTGTCAGATGCGCTAGCAGCGATTTCAGCGCTTCGCGGTCTGCTGCAGATGCTTGGTATACAGCTGCTGTGCCAGCCATGGCTTCTGTTAAAAGCTCTTCTGCTTTATTGATACCGTTCGCAACCTTAGTTTGAATCATAGGCTTGCCGTTGAAGCGCGCCATTTCTACTTGACGGTCAGAAGCGACGATAATGCATTTGGCATGTTCAATTTCTTCTGCTGTAAGCGCATCTTTTTACGCCAGATGCACCGTTTTTCTCAACCTTTAAGGAAATGCCCATTTCTTTTAGCTTTGCGCTCTAAGGACTCCGCAGCCATGTAGGTGTGCGCGATGCCTGTAGGACAACCTGTAACGGCTAATACTTCATAGTGAGGATTATCTACAGAAATTTTAGGAGCCACCTTTTTCGATAGCTTCTGTAGCTTTTTCTTCAATAGCCTCAGTGATGCTTGGTGCTTCTTGTGGTTCAGGTTGTTTAATAAAGCCTTCTACAGATGGATCAAAGTTGCTTTGTTCTTTTCGCTGTTACGAGTTCCAAGAAACGTTCTGACAGTAGGAGCAGCGATGAGGGCTTCTTTGAAATCAGGGTCGATAACCATCATAGCTAATTGGCTCAATACCTCTACATGAGTGTCAGCTGCGCCTTCTGGAGCTGCAATCATGAAGAATAAACGAGAAGGTTGGCCGTCGAGTGCTTCGAAGTCTACGCCATGAGGCACAACCATAGCTGCTAGGGCCTGCTTCTTTTTACGCCTGCAGATTTAGCATGTGGTGTAGCGATGCCGTCACCAAGGCCGGTAGAGCCAGATTCTTCACGACGAGCGAAAAACAGCTGCTAGGTACTCACCTTTGTCGATGAGGTTGCCGCCTTTTTCCATTAACTCGCTCTAAGGTGTAAATAGCGTCAGCCTTTTGTAACAGGGGTCCGCATTTAGCAGGACGGATTGAGGTTTTAATAAATCAGTGATTTGCATATGTGTACCCTTGATGCAAATAAAATGTAAAACTAGTTAACCTCGTACTTGTGAAAGTAATGCTTCTACTTCTGCCAGTGTAGCGAGGTTTTCAGAGTAAGCGAGGCAGAGCCACTGGAGATACCCCAGCAGTGCCTCTTGTAGGTCGCCTGTTTTCTCAAAGCCTGTAATAAAGCCTGCTACCATGGAATCGCCAGCGCCTGCAGAATTTACGAGCGTCCCCTTAGGGGCAGGACTCGTATATACAGTGCCATCAGCTGCGACCAAGATAGTCTCATCACCAGCCATGGAGATAAGCACATGCTGTGCGCCTTTCTTTGCAATGCTTTGGCAGCTTCTACGAGGTCCTCCTTTGTAGAAAGGGGCGACCAAAGATTTCCTCAAGCTCATGATTGTTAGGTTTAATCAAGAACGGTTTATATGGCAATACTCGTGTAGTAAATCCTTTTGCAGCATCTACGACGATACGAATGTTTTATGTTGTAAGCGCTCCATAATGAGCTCGTACATATCACTAGGTAGGCTAGAAGGAATGCTACCCGCAAGGATCAAAGTATCTTGCTCAGTTAATGTATCAAGTTGTTTGTAGAGTACTTCTAGTTCGTCGTCCGCTATAATGGGACCACGGCCGTTAATTTCGTTTCTTCGTCAGAGGCTTTCACCTTAACATTGATGCGAGTTAAACCTTCGCGAAGACGGATGAAATCTTCTTTACGCCGAAGCTATTGAGCTGCGTAACGATTTCTTCACCTGTAAATCCTGCGATGAAACCGAGTGCCGTTGTATCCATGCCCAAGTTGTTAAGCACGATAGATACGTTATTACCCTCGCCGCCACCAAGAACGTATTCTTGGGTCGTACGATTAATGGTGCCCGTCTTGAGTGATCAGGGCGCACGATATAATCGGAGTACGGGTTAAAGGTAATGGTGTAAAATCATACAAATTCCCTGATAAGATAAATTAATTAGCCTATGATTAGCTGATCTTGTAATTAGCGTATGATTGATTTTGAAATTAGCGTATGATTGATCGATCTTGCTTTCCGTAATCGCAAACCAATACATGATTGGCACGAGATATAGGAAGAAGGCGAATGGTACATAGCCGGCTGTGCTAGTACCCCACTGGCATCCACAGGTACGTGCGCGATGTTCCATGGTAGTAGAGGCGGCAATGAGGATGCCGCTGTTTTTCAAAGTCGAGCATCACATCTTCATCTTGAATACCCTGCTGCGCGTAGGTAATGCGCATAATAGAATGTGTCATCACAACCGCTATAGCTTGGCCACAACCTACAGCGCCGGTTAAGAGTGCGAGACCCACATTGGCAGCAAACACATCGCCCGCGTTTTAGCTCGCTCTAATAGTTGGTCTAACATCATTCCAGAAGCCAACCCTTCGAGCATGCCAGAAATGGCAGTGGCCATAAAGATGGATAATGTAGGGATGAACATCGTTTGCAATCCACCGCCGTGAACGATCTCGGCTAGCGGATTATAATGTGGTAGTTCAAAGCCTGTTAAGGTATACCATCCCAATTCGGAAAGGTGTAGCCTTGATTAGCTATAAGCCAGAATGGCTGCGGCTAATGCGCTGAGGCCGATAGGCCAACGGATGATACTTTCAAAGGCAATAAAGCGATGACGATAATCACTGGAATCCATAAGGTCCAATCGATGTTGAATACAAAGTGGATTGATCAGGCAGTAAGCTATTAGTAGTAGTTGAGTGGGAACCACGAGATAGTAATAGATAAAGCACTGTGGAAATCACAAGTGCTGGCAGACCATCCCTTAAACATAATAGGGATATTGGTTGGTACCTTTGTAAAGTCAGCCGCCACGAGAGGCACTAGATGATAAAGGACCATTCCGATCGCCAAAGTACGCACCGGCTATAATGGCACCTAGCTACGATATCCTCTGGAATATTACCGGCTCTTGCCATCGTGATGAGTACAATGCCCATGAGTGCCAACAGTACCGAAAGCTGTACAATAGCAGTGCTAACAATCACAGCAATAAGAAGGCTAGCAAGCAAGAGGGACGGATCGATCAAGTCGATGCCGGTGGCGATAATCATTGGGATAATGCCTGCTGCATGCCCACATAGCAATGAGCCAACCGATAAGCAAGAATATTTGCATTACCACACGAGGATTTAGCACCTGTCCATGAGTAGGTTTAGTAGTTCTTTGGTTGGTATCCTGCGATAGAATACATAGGCCATGATGCACCATACCACTATCAAGGCGTAACCAATCAGTAATACCGTTAGCTACTGGGCGATGATAATGACGAGGATAGATATGAGTAAACCTATGAGCGACCTGTATTTTTCAGCATTAGAGAACGGCCTTGTTGATACTTTTTAGAAACGCATTTAATATGAGTTGTAACCACTTCATCTTAATCGATAGGAAGTTCTGTTTCGAAGACTTCAGCAGCCAGTCATGAGCACTGTGCCATCCTCCAAGCATGAAATATGTAATGTTCCTAGATAGAGTTCTACATCTACTGCGCCTGTTGCCTCCTCGAAGGACATAACGGCAGAGGCTGCAAGAGCTCGTACCACATGCTATCGTGCACCGGCACTCGCGTTCCAGTGCGCACTTTGATATGCTTGTCGTTTATTACTTGATGTAGTTAACATTTGTATTGATGGGAATGCATCGTGTCAAGGATAGCCCTTGTATAGGTTACAGGTGCTTTTGTAATATCGTCGATGAACACCTCTGTGTGCAGGCACCGAGCAACACGGAGTTGACTGTTATGGTTTCGCTGTTACGTCGAGGTCTACGTCGATAACCTTATCTACATCATATCCGCAGGAATCGTCTTGAGATTTAAAGAATGGTTTGCCCATGTCTACTGTAACTTCTGTTAAGGATGCCATTTTCGATGGTCAAGGTAGGTTTCATTACACCTGCTAATGTTTGATGGTGAAAGTCTCTGTAGTTTCACCGCTCGTAAGCGCATTTTGGCAAAGCAACGAAGCAAGTTGCCGCACATTTCTGCTTCACTACCATCGGAGTTGATGATGCGCATGCGCACATCGCATGTTTCAGAAGGAACTAGAATGGCAAGACCGTCGGCGCCAATGCCTGTGCGTGATCGCAAAGGCGAATAGCGAGGTCTGCGTAATCTTCAGTTCCTTTTAGATCAGCAAAGAGGGATAAAATCATTGCCGAGACCATGCATTTTAGTTACATCTCATAAAGTCTCCTATCATATGGCAAGACTTTCACCAAGGATCCCGTGAAAGTCCTAGTAGATGTATATGTTTATATATTCTATATTATATCATAAATGGTAATTGATTAAGAGACAAAATCTTATAAAATTATGGCAGAAATAGACGAAAAATTAACCTTCTTTAGTGCCGTGCTAAATCGATCGATGCGTCAAAAACAACCTATGCGGGATGCCACTTAAGGCTGATAGTGATGCTGTCTAATTACTTTATTGTTTAACGGAGAAATGATAAAATAAAGAGTAATGTAGTTTATCGTAATAGAAAGAGGAACACATATGCGAATTCAAGGGATTTCTGGATCTCGTGGCATGTTGTAGTAGGCAATGTATAGATATATTCAAGAGGAAATTGTCATTCCTGATTACACTGTAGTAGAGGATAAGGTGAGAAGCGGGAGATTGGCAAGTTCGCTTCTGCTATGGCAGCTACCGTAAAGCAATTAGATACAATCCAAAAAGCGTTGAGAAATGGGGCCCTGAAGAGGCGGCTATTTTGAAGCACATATGCAAATTGCCTCAAGACCCATCCTTGTCTGATGGTATTAAACCTCGTTGAGTCTAGTCATACTAATGTCGTAGCGGCTACAGCTCAAACTATTGAAACCTTTGCGAATATCTTCCGTGGCTGGAAGATGCATATATAGTGCGAACGCGGTGCGGATATTAAAGACATCGCGATCGTTTGATGCGCAACATGTTAGGTATGAACCCTCGTGGTTTTATCTCATACTTTCGGCGAAGTTATTTTGTGGCTCAAGATTTGGCACCATCCGATAGCAGCTTCCCTCGATAAAAATGTTGTAAAAGGCATTGTACATGGCGCGGTGGTCCTACTTCCCATGCAGCTATCATGGCTCGTACCTTGGAAAATCCCTGCTGTTATGGGTGTTGGTGACATTGAAGCTTTTCGTAGATGGCGATAAAGCAGTGGTTCTTGGCACAGATGGTATCGTAGAAATGAATCCATCTGATGCGGATTGGGATGAATACACAAAACCAAGCTGCGGCGTTCCAAGAGGAATTAAACGCTTGCGCGAGTCTGCGAACTAGAAGCTAGCAAATGACCGATGGTCATCATGTAGAATTATTCGGCAATATCGGTAAAGCGAAAGATGCTAAAAATGCTCATTACTGGGCGCTCAAGGTATCGGCTTGTACCGCACCGAGTTCCTTTATATGGAAAACGACGAATTGCCAGCAGAAGATGTACAATTTGAAGAATATAAAAAGGTTGCCCAAGATATGAAGGGCAAACCTGTTATCATCCGTACTATGGATATCGGTGGCGATAAGGAATTAAAATGCCTTGATTTGCCTAGCGAAATGAATCCATTCCTCGGCTATCGTGCTATCCGTATTTCTTAAATCGTCCAGATATCTTCATGCAAATTGTGCACTTGTTGCGCGCTAGTGCCTTTTGGTGATATCTCACATCATGTATCCTGCGATTGCTTCTGTAGAAGAAGTAAAAACGAAGCTATGATGCTTGATGAATGTAAGGCAGAACTTACAGCAGAAGGCAAAGAGTTCAATAAGGATATTAAGGTTGGTATCATGATCGAAGTACCAGCGGCAGCTGTTATTTCTCCAATCTTAGCAAAATATGTGGACTTCTTCAGTATCGGTACAAATGATTTATGCCAATATACCTTGGCGGTAGACCGTATGAACGAGTCTATTGGTTCTCTATATCAACCATTGCATCCAGTGTATTACGTCTTATCAAGCATGTTATCGATGCGAGCCATGAACAAGGTAAATTTACAGGCATGCGGTGAGACTTGCTGGTGACCCTGTAGCTACAATGATTCTGTTAGGCCTGGCCTGATGAATTCTCATGACAGCGTCATCTATACCAATTTATTAAGAAAAATCTGCGTGTCCGTGCTCTAAAGCGGGAATGTAAGAGGTGGCCAATAAAGCACTTTCCATGGATACAGCAGAAGAAATTACAGAATATGCTAAATCATAGTCTAGTCTGAAAAGACTTACTATAAGATGCTATACTCGTAAGATTACAGTATTAAGCTCACTCGAGTATAGTAGAGAACTCTTTTATATCACTGGAATTAAAATGCTTGAAATCGATATAATATATCTATTAGAACGTATGGGATAGGTACCACCTATCGAGATAGAAAGAGGTTATCATGAAGAATTAACAGTAGAAATTACTAACGAATCTGGTTTACAGTGCTCGTCCTGCTACAGCTCACACAATTGGCTGCTAAATACGCTTCCAAAGTGACAATCGCCGCTAACGCGTAAAACAGCTGATGCCAAATCCATCTTAACTGTATTGACTGGGCGCCACAAAAGGTACATCCGTTACTTTAACGCTGACGGTGCTGACGAAGACGACGCACTCGCTGCATTGAGCTGAATTCTCAACAACTAATCACGACTAATTTGGTGAGGGAATAAAAATGACTCTACTACGGTAGAGTCTTTTATGTAGAAGAGGCGATTTAGCCTCTTCTATTTTCTTCCCATATTAGCAAAAACGTTCTACAGCTTTTTGTAGTCGCTAATAGTTTTTGTCTACGTCGCCATGCTCGATACCATCACGCACGCAGTGGTTGATGTGACTCTTCAAGAACTACTTGTCTTACCTTGTGTAGTGCAGACTTAGCTGCATTAATTTGGCTCAACACATCTTCGCAAGGAATGTCTCTTCAATCATTCGATCAATAGCTTGCATTTGACCTAAGATTTTGACGTGCAATCGGCGATGCAGATTTTCTGAATCCATACACTGTTTTCACATTACTCCTCCAATGGGCATGTTTTTATCATCTCATTAATTATACTCTATCTAAAGACTGTAATACAACTTAATAAGCATACTCTAATATGCATTAAATCTACATATATAGATTAACGATTGATTGAACCTATATTTTGAGGTGCCTCACACAGCATCTAAATTATCAAATATATTTTTGCAAGATGGGCACCCTATTAAAACCTAGTATGATTCATATCTTCTTCTTGATTGATATGATACAATACTTTAATAATACATATTGGTTTGTATATGTGATTAGGCGCTGTAGAGACTATTGTTACATATTATCTCATATATCGTGTTTAGCTACAGGCCTTTATGAAATAGGTGAAAGCAATGAAAGTGTTTCATTACCTTCGAAACTTACTGGTGTTTGTGGTAGTCATTATATTGGCTATGTTTATATACGACGGATACCATAGTTATCAAAGGTTCAGATCGTGAAAGTAACGCTCATACAACCGTTGAAAAACGCATAGAACAAAGTGAAGATACCTCAGTCGTACGGACCGGATTATCCGCTCTATTTACCTTTAAGGAAAAGGTAGAAATAGCATTGAATCAACGTATTAGCATCACCGTTAAAGGGTGACGTGATTCCTGAGTATACTAAAATGCCCTATGCCATTGAGGACAAGCGATATTATAAACCATGGCGCCATTGATGTGCTCGGCATTATACGTGCCTTTATACGAATACTATCGCTGGTGAAACCGTTGAAGGTGGCAGTACCATTACACAACAACTCGTGAAAAATCTCTTCTTTCATCCGAAACGAATTATGAGTCGAGAGTGGAAGAGGCTATTCGCGAGGTGAAATGGAACATTATTACTCAAAGAAGAAATCCTAACGATGTACTGAATACCTGTATTGGTGGTCATAACTACATGGGATCAGGAGGCATCCCATGGTTATTTTTGAACGGCCTGAGTCGATTGACCTTAACAAAGTGCACTCTCGCAGCATTACCTAATGCACCATCCTATTTGGATCCGTATATGAACTATAAGGGGCAAAAGGAGACAAAACTCGTCTTAGAACAAATGGTAGACTAAGGCATGATTACACGTTGAGTGCAGATTATGGTACTAAAGTGAATTAGGTTTTGTAGAAGTAATATAATATAAACTGATTTATAATTAAAGTATTAATAATATATAATTAATAGCATAATTTAAATATGGTCCTTAAATAATATATTGTGTGAGGTGAATACATAATATAGCTTTATTTTATATTTTAATAATTACGTTCTGAAAATATAATTAAATTTAAAATAATGTTGTATTTATAATTATACAGGTGTATACTATTTTTGTCAGAAGGAGAAGGTGACTGTTGGTAGCAGATATTCCAGCTGCAAATGATCTGATATAATATTGATTATATGAGTCTATTAGAGTGTAGTTTTTGAGGTGTTATCATGGGTAAAGCAAATAGTGATTTTGCATATTCTGCGGTTTGAGTTATCCGTTATTATTCCTTGCTGGGTGAAAATTATGGTTCTGAAGTTACTGCAGGTGCGTGACTTGGGCCAGCTGATTGTGGATGTAGTTGAGAGAAAAAGGATTAAATCTGAGGTGGGGTCTGCGCGTACATCGGATGCTAAAGAAGAGTTCTAAAAGACTATGTGTGGTCTATAGTGCGCTTTACGAAGTAAATATTTATTAGGTAAGCATCCTTCTAGGATCTGATTGGAAACTGTAGATATTGCTGTTGAAAAAGTGCTGATGCTATTGCTTACGGTGTGACTTGGTGTGTGTGTAATGACTTCTTTCTTTGAACTCGTTACAATGCATTGGCCTTAATATGAAAATTATCGCCCTGAGAGAGGGATTGAACGAACTGACTGCATGGAATATGTCAAGCACGACATTCCAGTAGTAGCGATGCAAAACATCCGTACCTATGGACCAAAACGTTTGCATTTGTCTTATGAAGTATGATCTTGAAACGGCAATGCTCCTAAAGAGTTATGAATTGGTAACATATACTCCTGAACAAGCTCCAGACGTAGTTTGGGATATGTGTATTTTCAAAGACGGTGTACTGTAGCAGTAGATGGGCCATGAAGGTACCCATTACAAGTTAGGAAAAAACTAAACGAAATTGCAGCTATTATGGTGTTGGCGTTGTAGATATTGTTGAAAGGATTGGTAGGCTGGAACTTGCGTTTATGGAAACCAGGTGGCTCCATCTATCGTGTATGCTCACAGAGAACTTAGTATTTTGCCTCGACAGAGCTACATACCATTATGCAAAGAACTATTACAATAAATACGCTGAACTGTATATTGATGGCATGTGGTTCGAAATTACTGATGGCGCTGCAAGCATCTGCTGATGAAACTCAAAAACTGTAACTGGTGAAGTGAAATTAAATTGTGCTAAAGGCAACATTATTCTGCTGGTAACATTTCATACCTTGTACAGCGAAGATTTTGTACATCTGAAGAAGATGATGTATACAACCAAGTTGATGGGTTGGATTGTACTTGTTCGGTTTACTCTAAAATTAATGCATTATGAAAGAAAAGGCAGGTAAATAATGGATAAATTGGGGTGGGCGTTTCACATAGGCTGATAAAGCGGTAGAGGATTTTGCATCCTATCGCTTTTGATGCGGGATGTATTAAAGATATTGCAGGGTAAAGCACATGCTACAATGCTGCAACAAAATATTATCCCGATGTAGTCGGGATGCTATTGTTGAGGGTTTAAAGATTAGGCCAAATCGAGGTGAAGTCTCATTCTCCTGTAGCTCTTTGAAGATATTCATATGAATATTGAAAGGGCCTAACAGGATGATATCGGAGAAAGGTGGCTGTTTACATACAGGTTCGTTGCCAGGCAGACTAGTGTGATTTATATATGTATGCGTAAAGCCGTAGAAATGGGCGAGTCATCGTAGATATGCAAAAGTTCTCTTATCGAACGGTCTTGAAAATACAGCGATGTTATTATGCGCGGCTATGCATTTACAAGGACAACCTGTATTATTTGGGGCATCATATGATGGCATACTTTATGCTAGAACGCGACTTTGACTGTTTGTTGATGGTCTCAAACACGCAGACATCATGCCACTTGGGGTAGGGGCCTTAGCGGTTCTATATATTGGTATTGATCAAACCTATACGCAAAAGTTTTTCGTGGTTTCTCCTGATTTATGAAAATAGTATGGATGCTGTACTGACCGTGACTATGTAGTTGAATTCTTGTCCTTTTAATTTTGTGATGATGTGTTTGGAGCTGTCTTAGAGGAAGAATTGATTTTGTGGTCACAAATGAGTTTAATTTTATTGAACTCGATGATGCTTATTGTATAGGTTTTGCATTATGCCACAAAAGAAAAATCCTGATTGTATGTGGAACTTGTTCGTAAACAGGTCGTAAATTATGGGCACTTGTTAGGTTTATTAACTACATTGTAAAGGCTTTACCACTTACATATAATAAAGATATGCAAGAGGATAAAGAGGGTATTTTGATGCTATCGATACAGTAAACTTGCATTGTCCATTAATGCGTGATGGTCCGTGGTATGAAGGTCAATGGGGCATATGGAAAGCTGTCTTTGATGATGACTTTTAATGCTAGGGATATGGCTGATTACTTTGCGAAAAAGGTGTCTCCATTCGTGGGAAGTTTCGTGAAATCGTAGGTAATGTTGTAATCATTGCATTGGAAAAGGTTGTGTATTGCTTGATTTATCTGTTGAGGATTTAAAGCTATATCCGACCATTTTGATGCAGATATCCTTGATGCCATTTCATCAGTTTTGTGTAGTAGGTCGTAACAATTACTCTGGGTATAGCTCCAGAATGTGTGGAAAGACAACGTAACAATGGTAGCGTTATCGCTGGAGAAGAAACATTAATTGCTCAGTGGAGCAATTTTTGAATCGTGAAGCATAATGTTTTAGTAAGATTTTAATGTTTGATTTAGGGTTATATCCTGTACAAGGTAAGGGCACCAAAGTGGTTAGTTACTTTTGTGGACATTGAAAATGGGTGACTGATATAAGATATAAGTCTGTTTAGGGAGTTCTTCATAGAGCTCAAAGCTCATGTGTATATCGATTTTTTCTGTTTAAAATATGATAATACCTATAAAAGGCGTTTTAATTGATAATGTACTATTAAAAAGTATAAAATTGTGTGTATACAGACTATGAGAAAAATAGTCTTGTACTAGGACACTATAACTGGATAGTAGGAAAATTATATATAAAGATTGGATAAAATATATATTGTCATTGTTAAATGGGTTCTTTTCGTTTTAGATATAAATTACCTATAATTTATTTAATTCTGTGTAATATGGCTTGTCCGCCAATAGTAATTTCATTTTGGTTTTAGGTGTTGTTATGTAATTCGTAATATGAATAACGGTAAATCCACATTCGCCTATCACAGCACGAACTGGATTTACTTAGCGGTATATTATATTTATGAATTATGGACGAGAAAATCTACCTTGGTGAAAGGATTGATACGAAACGACCGCTAAAAATGTCTGTATTCCAGCTAACCGCAATGGTAGCAGCCAATATGTAGGTGTTGGATTATTATGTTACCAAATTTATTTGGCTCTGGTTGGTACAGTTTCAGTTTTATCTTGGCTCGTGACAGCTGGTGGGTGCGTTTACATGTATATTTTGCTCAAGCGGTATGTTCTCCAAATAAAGGGGCATGGCGGTTATGGCACCGCTTCGGTAAATCTGGATATTTTTTGGCGATGTTATGTTATCTTCTATCATTACATATCGCCATCGCGGTTTCTGCCGTAGGTTGTGGCGCAGTTTCTTTGGTTGACCTTAATGCAACACAACAAGCCAAGTAACAATTGTGTTTTGTGGTTTGCGCGATTTTGAACTCTGAGGCAATCGCTCTGTTGCGGTCGACTCCAGCAACATGATTTATTTGGGTCCTGTTGTTCCGTTCTTTAATCGGTACAACGGCTGTATTGGTTTGGTCCGGTTCATCTTATTGCTATATGGAACCTAAATTGATCTTCCGCTTTATGATGCGGTAAAATGAATCTTATTTCTAACATTATGGGGCTCTTAGGTTTGAGTCCAAGCTTTAATGCTGGATGCTGTTGAGAATCCAAAGAAAATGTACCTATTGCAACTGTAGCAGGTAAGGATTGCAGTGGTGGTTTACATCTTGTCTACAAAAGTTATGGCCGGTATTTCCTAATGTTGATTTATTAAATTCTAAATGGCACTATTCTGGTTTGCATTCGTATACATGTTCAATGATATAAATTGCAAACATCGTTATGGTGCTTGGTGGTTATTTTTGCTTTGGCGCTTACTTTGCTGGCAATTCACATTGTCTCTATTCAAAAGTGCGCGAACACGTACTTTCCCTAGTATTTGCTCGTAAATAGTAAAAGACGCTCCGGTTCGTGGCGTGCC
>BNJV01002161.1_pt1 | contig 32529 bp, 25 predicted proteins | sample 8540591 | NCBI WGS metagenome assembly BNJV01 (sample SAMD00202457, study PRJDB9452) | human saliva metagenome | host: Homo sapiens | reverse complement strand
CACCCAATCGGGTGGAGTTTTTTTGGCTCTATTTCAGGCTTTTGGGGACTATTTTAAAACATCATTTTTCCGATAACTTTTACTTAATCTTATAAACTTTATTGGACAGATTCTAAAGTTGGAGAAGCTGAATTGATGAAGATAATGTAAACCTTTGACAAAATTTGTGAACTGTGGGATAATGAAAAGGAATTAAGTATTGTGTCTATATCATAGGCTAGAAAAGACCCCAAGCTCACGTCCAAATAAGCTTGGGGTCTTTTTTGACACTATTTGTCCTTGTTTAGCCATCTATCGACTAAGCGAAGAACAACACCGACCGCGATTGGTCCGATGATAGTTTTAAGTATTGTATCCATCATGGGCTATCTCACCTCCTTTCGTAGGCGGTGTAGAAGTGCCGTAGAATATTATACCACATAAGTGCTAAACTTGGGAGGCACCCAATCAGGTGGCTTTTTTGTTTGTGGATTGGTTTTTTGATATAATAGAGCCATGAGTAGAATTTTAGATAATGAGATAATGGGGGATGAGGAGTTAGTAGAACGCACGCTCCGTCCTCAGTATTTACGTGAATATATCGGGCAGGATAAGGTTAAGGACCAGCTCCAAATCTTTATCAAGGCTGCCAAAATGCGGGATGAAGCGCTGGATCATGTTCTCTTATTTGGACCTCCAGGTTTGGGGAAAACGACCATGGCTTTTGTTATTGCCAACGAACTGGGAGTCAATCTCAAGCAGACTTCTGGTCCAGTCATTGAAAAATCTGGTGATTTGGTAGCGATTTTGAATGACCTAGAGCCGGGAGATGTTCTTTTTATTGATGAGATTCATCGTTTGCCCATGTCAGTGGAAGAGGTGCTTTATAGTGCCATGGAGGACTTCTACATTGATATTATGATTGGGGCTGGTGAAGGCAGTCGCAGTGTCCATCTAGAATTACCACCTTTTACCTTGATTGGTGCGACGACTCGGGCTGGTATGCTGTCAAATCCTCTACGGGCACGTTTTGGGATTACGGGGCATATGGAGTATTATGCTCATGCTGACTTGACAGAAATTGTTGAGCGGACGGCAGATATTTTTGAGATGGAAATCACTCATGAGGCAGCATCTGAGTTGGCCCTACGTAGTCGTGGAACCCCTCGTATTGCCAATCGTCTCCTCAAACGTGTGCGAGATTTTGCCCAGATTATGGGGAATGGGGTTATCGATGATGTTATTACCGATAAGGCTTTGACCATGCTGGATGTTGATCATGAAGGTTTGGACTATGTGGATCAAAAAATCCTTCGCACCATGATTGAGATGTACGGTGGCGGTCCTGTCGGATTAGGAACTCTTTCTGTCAATATCGCCGAAGAGCGCGAGACTGTCGAAGACATGTATGAGCCTTACTTAATCCAAAAAGGTTTTATCATGCGGACACGTTCTGGACGAGTGGCGACTGCTAAGGCATATGAGCACTTAGGTTATGAATACAGTGAAAAATAAGCAAGAAATATTAGACGCTTTTAGAGAAAATCCGGATATGATGGTTATTCTGACGATCATCCGAAACCTTGGTCTGAAAGACTCGTGGTTGGCAGCAGGTTCTGTCAGAAATTTCATCTGGAATCTCTTGTCAGACAGACCAGCATTTGATCTTGAAACAGATGTAGATGTGATTTTCTTTGATCCAGATATTTCTTATGGGGAAACTTTGTCTCTAGAGAAAAAGTTGAGAGAGGATTTTCCTCAGTACCAGTGGGAATTGAAAAATCAGGTCCATATGCATCAACATAGCCCTCATACTGCTCCCTATACCTGTTCCCGTGATGCTATGAGTAAGTATCCAGAACGGTGTACGGCTGTTGGACTGCGCTTGAATGAAGAATCCGATTTTGAATTCTATGCACCTTATGGTCTGGAGGACATTTTGAATTTTCAAGTTCGTCCAACTCCTCATTTTTTAGAGAATCAAGACCGAATGGCTCTCTATCAAACACGATTATCTAAGAAAAATTGGCAGGAGAAATGGAAAAATTTGATTTTTAAAAATACTTAAGGAAACTTAAGCTAGGAAGTGTATACTAAGTCCATAAGTTAAGAAGACCTTAACTTAAACTCCTAAAACTTTTTCATAATAATCTCCCTATAAAAATAGAGTCGCCCAATCAGGCGGCTTATTTTTTTGAAAACTGAGCCTGGTGCCTGAGAATAAATAGCTTAGTGATAGAAGAAAATAGGGAAATATGGTATAATGAAACGATAGATTTTTGAATAGGAATAAGATCATGTTTGGATTTTTTAAGAAAGATAAGGCTGTGGAAGTAGAGCTTCCGACACAGGTTCCTGCTCATATCGGCATCATCATGGATGGGAATGGCCGTTGGGCTAAAAAACGTATGCAACCGCGAGTCTTCGGACACAAGGCGGGCATGGAAGCATTGCAAACTGTGATCAAGGCAGCTAACAAACTAGGCGTTAAGGTTATTACGGTCTATGCTTTTTCTACGGAAAACTGGACCCGTCCCGATCAGGAAGTCAAGTTTATCATGAACTTGCCAGTAGAGTTTTATGACAATTATGTTCCGGAACTACATGCGAATAATGTTAAGATTCAAATGATTGGGGAGACAGACCGCTTGCCTAAGCAAACCTTTGAAGCTCTGACCAAGGCTGAGGAATTGACTAAGAACAACACAGGATTGATTCTTAATTTTGCCCTCAACTATGGTGGACGTGCTGAGATTACACAGGCTCTTAAATTGATTTCCCAGGATGTTTTAGATGCCAAAATCAACCCAGGTGATATCACAGAAGAATTGATTGGTAACTACCTCTTTACCCAGCATTTGCCTAAGGACTTACGAGACCCAGACTTGATTATCCGTACTAGTGGAGAATTGCGTTTGAGCAATTTCCTTCCATGGCAGGGAGCCTATAGTGAGCTCTATTTTACGGATACCTTGTGGCCTGATTTTGACGAGGTGGCCTTGCAGGAAGCTATTCTTGCCTACAATCGTCGTCATCGCCGATTTGGAGGAGTTTAGGAGGAGATATGACAAAGGATTTACAAAAAAGAACCTTGTTCGCAGGGATTGCCCTGGCTATTTTCTTACCAATTTTAATGATTGGTGGCCTTTTGCTTCAGATCGCCATCGGAATCATAGCCATGCTAGCAATGCATGAACTTTTGAAGATGAGAGGTTTAGAGACCATGACTATGGAAGGCCTCTTGACCCTCTTTGCAACCTTTGCCTTGACCATTCCTTTGGAGAATTACCTGACTTTTTTGCCAGTTGATGGGAATGTGGTGGCTTATAGTGTATTGATTTCAATTATGTTAGGAACAACTGTTTTTAGCAAGTCCTATACGATTGAGGATGCTGTTTTCCCTCTTGCTATGAGTTTCTATGTGGGCTTTGGTTTTAATGCTCTATTAGATGCTAGAATAGCAGGTTTAGATAAGGCACTATTAGCCTTGTGTATTGTTTGGGCGACAGACAGTGGTGCCTATCTTGTTGGGATGAACTATGGTAAACGAAAATTAGCTCCGACAGTTTCTCCAAATAAAACCTTTGAGGGTGCCTTGGGTGGTATTTTAGGTGCTATTTTAGTAACCATCATCTTTATGATAGTTGACAGGACAGTTGCCCTTCCGTATGGAATTTACAAGATGTCAGTCTTTGCTATTTTCTTTAGCATAGCTGGACAATTTGGTGACTTACTAGAAAGTTCGATCAAGCGTCACTTTGGTGTTAAGGATTCTGGGAAATTTATTCCTGGACATGGTGGTGTTTTGGATCGTTTCGATAGTATGTTGCTTGTATTTCCAATCATGCACTTATTTGGACTCTTTTAGAGAAAGGAAGATAGAATGCTCGGAATTTTAACCTTTATTCTGGTTTTTGGGATTATTGTAGTGGTGCACGAGTTCGGACACTTCTACTTTGCCAAGAAATCAGGAATTCTAGTGCGTGAATTTGCCATCGGTATGGGACCCAAAATCTTTGCTCACATTGGTAAGGACGGGACGGCCTATACCATTCGAATCTTGCCGCTGGGTGGCTATGTCCGTATGGCTGGTTGGGGTGATGATACGACTGAAATCAAGACAGGAACTCCTGTCAGTTTGACCCTTACTGATGATGGTAAGGTTAAACGCATCAATCTCTCAGGTAAAAAGTTGGATCAAACGGCCCTCCCTATGCAGGTGACCCAGTTTGACTTTGAAGACAAGCTCTTTATCAAGGGTTTGGTTCTGGAAGAAGAAAAAACATTTGCAGTGAATCACGATGCAACAGTTGTAGAATCAGATGGAACTGAGGTTCGGATTGCTCCTCTAGATGTTCAATATCAAAATGCAACTATCTGGGGCAAACTGATTACCAACTTTGCAGGACCTATGAACAACTTTATCTTAGGTGTCGTTGTTTTTTGGATTTTAATCTTCATGCAGGGTGGCGTCAGAGATGTTGATACCAACCAGTTTCATGTCATGCCCCAAGGGGCCTTGGCCAAGGTGGGAGTGCCAGAAACGGCTCAGATTACCAAGATTGGCTCACATGAGATTAACAACTGGGAAAGTTTGATTCAGGCTGTGGAAACAGAAACCAAAGATAAGACGGCACCGACTTTGGATGTGACTATTTCTAAAAAGGGTATTGACAAACAAGTCACTGTTACTCCTGAAGAAAGTCAAGGCCGTTACCTTCTAGGTGTTCAACCAGGAATTAAGTCAGATTTTCTATCTATGTTTGTAGGTGGTTTTACAACTGCTGCTGACTCGGCCCTCCGAATTCTCTCAGCACTGAAAAATTTGATTTTCCAACCGGATTTGAACAAGTTAGGTGGACCTGTTGCCATCTTTAAGGCAAGTAGTGATGCTGCTAAAAATGGAATTGAGAATGTCTTGTACTTCTTGGCAATGATTTCCATCAATATTGGGATTTTTAATCTTATTCCGATTCCAGCCTTGGATGGTGGTAAGATTGTGCTCAATATCCTAGAAGCTATCCGCCGCAAACCATTGAAACAAGAAATTGAAACCTATGTCACCTTGGCCGGAGTGGTCATCATGGTTGTCTTGATGATTGCTGTGACCTGGAATGACATTATGCGACTTTTTTTTAGATAATCGAGGAATATTATGAAACAAAGTAAAATGCCTATCCCAACGCTTCGCGAAATGCCAAGCGATGCTCAAGTTATCAGCCATGCTCTTATGTTGCGAGCTGGTTATGTTCGTCAAGTTTCTGCAGGTGTTTATTCTTACCTACCACTTGCCAACCGTGTGATTGAAAAAGCCAAAAACATCATGCGCCAAGAATTTGACAAGATTGGTGCCGTTGAGATGTTGGCTCCTGCCCTTCTCAGTGCAGAATTGTGGCGCGAATCAGGTCGTTACGAAACTTATGGTGAAGACCTTTACAAACTAAAAAACCGTGAAAAATCAGACTTTATCTTAGGTCCAACTCACGAAGAAACCTTTACAGCTATTGTCCGTGATTCTGTTAAGTCTTACAAGCAATTGCCACTTAACCTTTATCAAATCCAACCTAAGTATCGTGATGAAAAACGTCCACGTAATGGACTTCTCCGTACACGTGAGTTCATCATGAAGGATGCCTACAGCTTCCACGCTAACTATGATAGCTTGGATAGTGTTTATGATGAGTACAAGGCTGCTTATGAGCGTATTTTCACTCGTAGTGGTTTAGACTTCAAGGCTATCATTGGTGACGGTGGAGCCATGGGTGGTAAGGACAGCCAAGAATTTATGGCCATTACACCTGCTCGTACTGACCTTGACCGCTGGGTTGTCTTGGATAAGTCAGTTGCCTCATTTGACGAAATTCCTGCAGAAGTGCAAGAAGAAATCAAGGCAGAATTGCTCAAATGGATGGTCTCTGGTGAAGATACCATTGCTTACTCAAGTGAATCTAGCTATGCGGCTAACTTGGAAATGGCAACAAATGAGTACAAGCCAAGCAACCGTGTTGTTGCTGAAGAAGAAGTGACTCGTGTTGCAACGCCAGATGTTAAATCAATTGATGAAGTTGCAGCCTTCCTCAACGTTCCTGAAGAACAAACGATTAAAACCCTCTTCTACATGGCAGACGGTGAGCTTGTTGCAGCCCTTCTAGTTGGAAATGATCAGCTTAATGAAGTTAAGTTGAAAAACCACTTGGGAGCAGATTTCTTTGACGTTGCTAGCGAAGAAGAAGTGACAAATGTTGTTCAAGCAGGATTTGGTTCACTTGGCCCAGTTGGCTTACCAGAGAATGTTAAAATCATTGCAGACCGTAAGGTGCAAGATGTTCGCAATGCAGTTGTCGGTGCTAACGAAGATGGCTACCACTTGACTGGTGTGAACCCAGGTCGTGATTTTACTGCAGAATATGTGGATATCCGTGAAGTTCGTGAGGGTGAAATTTCACCAGACGGACAAGGTGTCCTTAACTTTGCCCGTGGTATCGAAATTGGTCACATCTTCAAACTCGGCACTCGCTATTCAGCAAGCATGGGAGCAGATGTTTTGGATGAAAATGGTCGTGCTGTGCCAATTATCATGGGATGTTACGGTATCGGTGTCAGCCGTCTCCTTTCAGCAGTGATGGAGCAACACGCTCGCCTCTTTGTTAACAAAACGCCAAAAGGTGAATACCGTTACGCTTGGGGAATCAACTTCCCTAAAGAATTGGCACCATTTGATGTGCACTTGATCACTGTCAATGTCAAGGATGAAGAAGCGCAAGCCTTGACAGAAAAGCTTGAAGCAAGCTTGATGGGAGCTGGTTACGAAGTCTTGACAGATGACCGTAACGAACGTGTCGGTGTTAAATTCAGCGATAGTGACTTGATTGGTCTTCCAATCCGTATCACTGTTGGTAAAAAAGCGGCCGATGGCATCGTAGAAGTGAAAATCAAGGCGACTGGTGATACCATTGAAGTTCATGCAGATAACTTGCTTGAAACGCTTGAAATCCTCAGCAAGAAATAAAAACTATAATCAGAAGAAAAACAAGGAAAAAATGTAACTAGTTTTTACCTTGTCTTTTCTGTATAATGGGAAAAATGAGTAGATAAAGAGATAAATGTATGCTAAGATTTCCAAAGGATTTTGTCTGGGGATCCTCTACTTCTGGGCCACAGACAGAAGGACGTGTAGCTGGTGACGGTAAGGGAGATAATCTCTGGGATTATTGGTACCAAGTGGAGCCAAATCGCTACTATAATGGAATTGGTCCAGATAAGACATCGACTTTTTATGAAAACTGGGAGCAGGATATTGAGCTACTGTTAGAAACTGGTCACACGGCCTTTCGGATTTCTATTCAGTGGTCACGGATTTTTCCACAAGGCTGTGGAAAAGTCAATTCTCAAGGTGTGGATTTTTATCGTAAGGTCTTTGAGGCTATTAAGGCTAAGGGGATTCGTCTTTTAGTCAATCTTTATCATTTTGATCTGCCTTTTGCTCTTCAAGAAGCTGGTGATGGTTGGGAAAATAAGGCGACTGTCTCAGCCTATGAAGACTATGCTCGTTTTTGTTTTGAGACTTATGGAGATTTAGTGGATCAGTGGATTACCTTTAACGAGCCAATCGTTCCTGTAGAATTTGGCTATTTACGATGCCCATTATCCACATAAGGTGGATGCGGAAGCAGCGGTTAAAGTAGCCTATCATACACAATTGGCTAGCAGTCGAGCGGTCAAGGCCTGTCATGAACTCTTGCCTGATTCCAAAATTGGGATTGTCCTCAACTTGACACCAACTTATCCACGTAGCCAGCATCCTGCTGATGTCAAGGCTGCTCGTATTGCGGACCTTTTTCAGGCCCAATCTTTCTTAGATCCGTCTGTTTTGGGGACTTATCCACAAGAGTTGGTAGAAATCTTGCATGAATACGGCCTCTTTGCCTGATGCTACAGAGGAGGAGTTGGAGCTCATTCGTGACAATACGGTAGACTTCCTTGGTGTCAACTACTATCAACCCTTACGCGTTATGGCACCTCGATTTGCGAAGCATCCAGAGAGTCCTCTTTTGCCAGAACATTTTTACGAACCTTATGTAATGCCTGGACGTAAAATCAATCCTCACCGTGGTTGGGAGATTTATGAGCAGGGGATTTATGACATTGCTCAAAATATCAAGGAAAATTATGGTAATATTGAGTGGATGTTGACAGAGAATGGCATGGGTGTTGAGGGGGAAGAAAAATTCTGTCAAGATGGGATGATTCAAGATGATTACCGTATTGACTTTGTAAAAGGTCATCTTCGTGAACTGCACCGTGCTATTGAAGACGGAGCCAATTGTAAGGGCTACTTAATTTGGACCTTTATCGATTGTTGGTCATGGCTCAACAGCTATAAAAATCGCTACGGTTTGGTCGAACTAGACTTGGAAACGCAAGAACGTCGTCTGAAAAAATCAGGGCACTGGTTCAAGGAATTAAGCGATAATAATGGATTTTAAAAAAGGACTCTGGCTGATTATTATAATTGGTCAGAGTTTTTTGCAGCTGCTTAATTTGAACTATACCAATTTTTACTCTTGACAAGTGAAAGAAACAAGTATATACTGTTTTTGCTGATTCTACAAAAGAGGAATTAGACTATACCAATTTTAAGGAGAAAGCACAGCTGGTCTGTGTCGTATATACTATGTGTGGAATTGTTGGTGTTGTTGGAAACACAAATGCAACTGATATTTTGATTCAAGGGCTTGAAAAGCTCGAATACCGTGGCTATGATTCTGCGGGGATTTTTGTCCTAGGTGGTGCTGAAAATCATCTAGTCAAGGCTGTAGGACGTATTGCAGAATTGTCTGCTAAGACAGCTGGTGTTGAGGGAACAACTGGTATTGGACATACTCGTTGGGCAACTCATGGGAAACCAACTGAGGACAATGCTCACCCACACCGCTCTGAGACTGAGCGATTTGTCTTGGTTCACAATGGTGTGATTGAGAACTATCTTGAAATCAAGGAAGAATACCTTGCTGGTCACCACTCAAAGGGCAAACAGATACTGAAATCGCTGTTCACTTGATTGGAAAAATTTGCGGAAGAAGATGGCTTTATCAGTTCTTGAAGCCTTCAAAAAAAGCCCTTCACATCATCCGTGGTTCTTATGCCTTTGCCTTGGTTGACTCACAAGATCCTGAAGTCATCTACGTAGCTAAAAATAAATCACCACTTTTGATTGGTCTTGGAGAAGGCTATAACATGGTCTGCTCAGATGCTATGGCTATGATTCGTGAGACCAACCAATACATGGAAATTCATGACCAAGAGTTGGTAATCGTCAAGGCTGATAGTGTGGAAGTTCAAGACTATGATGGCAATAGTCGTGAGCGTGCTAGCTACACTGCTGAGCTTGATTTGTCAGATATCGGTAAGGGAACTTATCCTTACTACATGCTCAAGGAAATTGACGAGCAACCAACTGTTATGCGTAAACTCATCCAAGCCTATACAGATGAGGCTGGTCAAGTTGTCGTAGACCCAGCTATCATCCAGGCCGTTCAAGACGCAGACCGCATTTACATCCTTGCAGCTGGAACATCTTACCACGCAGGATTTGCTTCTAAGAAGATGCTGGAAGAATTGACAGATACGCCAGTTGAACTTGGAATCTCATCTGAGTGGGGCTACGGCATGCCACTTCTCAGCAAGAAACCACTCTTCATCTTTATCAGCCAGTCTGGTGAAACAGCGGATAGCCGTCAGGTTTTGGTTAAGGCCAATGAAATGGGTATTCCAAGTTTGACAGTTACAAATGTGCCAGGATCAACTCTGTCACGTGAAGCTAACCATACTATGCTTCTTCACGCGGGCCCTGAAATTGCAGTAGCATCAACTAAAGCCTATACAGCACAAATCGCAGCCCTTGCCTTCCTTGCAAAAGCAGTCGGAGAAGCAAATGGCAATGTCAAAGCGCAAGACTTTGATTTGGTTCATGAATTGTCAATCGTAGCTCAGTCTATCGAATCAACTCTTTCAGAGAAAGAAACCATCGAAGCTAAGGTTCGTGAGCTCCTTGAAACAACTCGTAACGCCTTTTACATCGGACGTGGTCAAGATTACTACGTAGCCATGGAAGCAAGTCTCAAACTTAAAGAGATTTCTTACATCCAGTGTGAAGGCTTTGCGGCAGGAGAACTTAAGCACGGAACTATTGCCTTGATTGAAGAAGGAACGCCTGTCTTGGCTCTCTTGTCAGATCCAGTCCTTGCCAACCACACTCGTGGAAATATCCAAGAGGTGGCAGCCCGTGGTGCCAAAGTCCTCACTATCGCAGAAGAAAATGTTGCCAAAGAGACAGATGATATCGTCCTTACGACTGTACATCCATACCTCTCACCAATTTCAATGGTCGTGCCAACGCAATTAGTCGCTTACTTCGCAACACTCCATCGTGGACTTGATGTGGACAAACCGCGTAACCTTGCTAAATCAGTAACGGTAGAATAAGCTTAAAAAGTCTAGTTATCTAGGCTTTTTCTTGTGAGCAAATCGGTTGCTTGTACTCATGATTCGTGTTAGAATAATTTTTCAAATTGAAGGACAGAGTAGATAGGGAGAATGGATATGGTAGAATTGGGAATTTCAACATTTGGGGAAACAACGGAGCTTGAGGGGACTGGGCAGGCTTACAGTCATGCTGAACGCATTCGCCAGTTGCTGACAGAGATTGAGCTGGCTGATAAGGTTGGTTTGGACGTGTATGGGATTGGTGAGCACCATCGAGTAGATTTTGCGGTATCTGCGCCAGAGATTGTCCTGGCAGCTGGGGCAGTCAATACCAAGAAAATCCGTTTGACCAGTGCAGTCAGCATTCTCTCGAGCATGGACCCGATTCGTTTGTTCCAACAATATGCCACTATCGATGCTTTGTCAAATGGACGTGCGGAGATTATGGCTGGAAGGGGTTCTTTCATGGAATCATTTCCTCTGTTTGGCTATGATTTGAAAGACTACGAAGCCCTCTTTGATGAGAAATTGGCCTTGCTCCAATTAGTCAATGAAAAGACCAAACTAGACTGGCAAGGGCGATTGACCCAAACACTCTCTGGCAAAGAAGTTTATCCTCGTCCAGTTCAGGACAAATTACCCTTGTGGATAGCGACAGGTGGTCATGTCGAATCAACAGTAAAGATTGCTCAGGCAGGCCTACCGATTGTTTATGCCATTATTGGTGGCAATCCGCGTTATTTTAAAAAGTTGATTCAGGCCTATCGTGAGATTGGGAGCGAAGAGGGTCATGCCAGTCATGAACTAAAGGTTGGAGCCCATTCTTGGGGTTGGATTGCTGAAGATGGCGAGCAGGCTGTGAAAGATTATTTCCATCCGACCAAGCAAGTAGTGGATGCTATCTCTAAAGACCGTCCGCATTGGCAGGAGTTGCGTTATGAGCAATATTTGGAGCAAGTTGGGCCAAATGGTGCTATGTTTGTGGGCAATCCAGATCAGGTGGCCGAAAAATTGATTCGCATGATTGAGGATTTAAGCTTGGACCGTTTTATGTTGCACCTACCTCTTGGTTCCATGCCTCATGAACAAGTTCTAAGAGCTATTGAACTCTTCGGAACACAAGTAGCACCCAAAGTTCGGGCTTACTTTGCCATGAAATAGGCTAAATAAAAAATCCTAATCAAATGTATTATAACCACAAATATTGTACAAAAAATAATCCCCCGAGACTTAATGCTTGGGGGATTTTTCTATAGGAGGGCTAGTTTAGTTCTCTTTTTTGTTTTTTAGCAAGAACCCGAGACCTAGAAGGGCGAGGAGGCTGATTCCTGCCAACAGGAGTTTGTGATCGTTTGGTTCCTGTATTTGGAAGCTCAGCTTGTTTAGCTGGGGTTGCAGGTATATTTTCCTTGCTAGAGTTTTCTACTGATTCGTTTTGAACCGCCTCTTTTACAGATGCTGCTTGTGCTGGTTGTTCAGCTTGTGAATCAGTTGTAGCTTGGCTAGGTTTATGATCCGCATCCGCTACTTTTTCATCTGGTTTAGTAGAATCAGGTTTAGCTTGTGGATCTGGATTTTGATGTTCAGGTTTGTTTGATCGGTTTGGAATATCGCTTGTACTGTGCTCTTGACCTTGACCTTGACCTTGACCTTGTTCTTGTCTAGAATTCGGAAGGTCAGATTTTGGTTTATCTTCCATAGCTGGACGGCTTTGAGAGACTCGAAGAACAGTAGCTGTAAGGGCATTCAATTTCAAGCCTTTTTCAGTCCATTCAAGTCCTTTCGGGTTGGCAATTCCTACTGGTCCTGCTTGGTTTTCATCTGCCAAAACTTCAGCATTTCTTAGATGTGCAAAGGCAGTTCCCAAATTAAATTCACGAGCTTTTTCGTCCGCATTGACAAAGACTGCGTAGATATCTCCGTTTGGAGCAGTGATTTGGTAGCCAATCACTACATCCTCTTTTTCCACGCCATTTTGGCCTGGGACAGTGATGAGGTGGACACGGTCCTTGATATCTTTAAGACTCTTGAGTCGGAAGGCATCTGTAGATTGACGAAGGGCAATCAACCCTTTCATATAATCACGACTCTTGACATTTTCAGGATAGGCTTTCCATCTGTAGCCTTAGTCCAGTCAAACTTGTTGACTGCATCGCTAGAATCGTAAGAGTCATGGATGAAGTAAGGATAGTCAAATGGATTGCCGTCCTTATCACGCAACAAGTGAGATTTGTTTGGTTGTTTGTCTTCTGCTACTGGAGTCTTGTAGGCTGGGTCACGGAATTGTTTGGTACGTCCGTATTCCTGACCAGAGTGGATAAACGGAGTTCCTTGAGCTGTCAAGACCATGAGATTTCCAAGTCGCAAACGACGATGAATCTCAGCGTAGTTCTCAGCCTTGCTTGGGTCTTTTTTTGATAGACTGAGCGATAATGTCAAAGAGGGTCAAGTTATCATGGGCTGCGATATACTGGATCACATCTCCAGGACTGTCTGCTTCAAAGTTGGTTGGTTGAGCAATGAGGTTTGAAGATAGTGTTGATATCACGCTTGCCACCTGTGATAAAGGCAGGTTGACCTTCGTTTGGATAACCAGACTTGAGGTTGTTACGGATGTCATCTGAGAAGACAGCAACCGTATCGGTATGTTTCATCCAATCTTGGTCAGCAGCTTTAGTAGGCATATTTTCATCACCAGCATAGGTTCTCCAACCTTCACCCAGCATGATTAGGTTAGGATTGAGGGCGCGTGCAGCCTTGTAAGCTTCTTCGATAGAAGCTGCATCGTGGTCTCCCATCATATCGAAACGGAAACCATCCACTTTGTAGGTATCAACTAGATATTTGATAGAGTCAACTAGGAGTCGTTTGGTCATATGGTGGGTTGTCCCTAAGCGTCCACCACCAAAGCTAGTTCGAGGTGTTCCATCAGCATCCATAAAGTGGTAGTAGTTTGGTTCTAAATCTTCAAAGATATCGACTTTGGCTGTATGGTTATAAACTACGTCCAGAATAGCTCCCATACCACGTTTGTGGATTTCATTGATGAGGTTTTTAAATTCTGCGATTCGTTTTTCTGGATTCTTAGGATCGCTTGAGTACATACCAGTCAAGGAGAAGTAGTTTTGAGGGTCGTATCCCCAGTTGTAATTGCTGTTACTTGAAGCATAGTCAGACAAGCGTTCTCGGTTCTTCAACTCATTGACAAAGTAGTAAGACAAGACTGGAAGGAGCTGGATGTGGGTTACACCCAAGTTTTTGAGGTAGTCTAGTTTTTCGATAAAGGCTTCAAAGGTACCAAATGGCTTAGTCAAATCTTTTGCGATGGCAGGATCTGAAGTGAAGTCACGCACATGAGCTTCATAGATGACAGCATCTTCGCGCGATTTGAAGTTGCGAATCTTACCATAAGTCAAGTCTTGAGGTCCTAGTTTAGCTGGATCTACAAAGGCAGCTTTAGCCACTTTATGGGCATCGTCAATCTTAGCATCGTCACTATTCCAAGCAGCGAGGGATTTAGCGTAAGGATCGAGTGCAAGAACAGTTTTACCTTGACGCTCGATTTGGTATTGATAATAGTAGCCAGTGAAATCTGTGATGCCTAGTTTGTTTGTGCTATCTAGAGTTTGTTTCCAAGTTCCTCTTTCCCCTTTTTCAAGAGCGACAGTTCCAACTACTTTTTCAGGGTCATTCTTGTCGTAGACAACAACAGAAACCTTATCAGCACTTGGTGACCAGAGGGTCAAATCAACCTGTTTTCCTTCTTCTTTGAGTTCAGCTCCAAGTTTACCATCATAGCTGTAAGTCTCATCTTTCAGGCGCCAGCTTGTTTTGGTAGTGAATTTGTCAGAGTTGTAGCTAACGGTATAAGGATGTTTTGTGTCAGAGAAATCTCCGCTGTAGGTCACTTTCTTACCAGCCTCATCGATTGTAACATCAGTGATAGTTACTTTGTTTCCTAGATGATTAGTGATGTTGGAGTGTTTGAGGATATCTTCTTTTTTAGCACCGACAAGTGTTGAAAAACTACTTTCAATGCTAGAAGTTCCTACGTGTTGAGCTCCTGTCATGCGTATATCGTGCACATAGTAGGGGTTGGTGTAGATGGTTTCGTCATCATCTTTTAGGAAAATTTGGCTATGATTTTTCAAATCTGTGAACTTATAATCTTCTTTACGGATTTTCACATCGTCTCCTTGTTTCTTTCTGTCTAGTAATAAAAATCCAAGATCTTTAGCTGCATCTTTGAGTGGAATATCGATATAGCGACCATATTTGCCTGTAGCCGTAAAGTCTGTTCCGTTAGGCCATTCACCACTACTTGGATTTTTCACATCTCCCCAGTACCAGAGAGCTTTCTTGTCATAGTTGCCATCTGTACGGTAGTAGTTGACGCGAATAGTTCCTGCAGGTTGTGGCTCGTAAGAGAAAACCTTGTAATCTTGGTCCAACCAAGCCTCCTTCATCTTTGGTGCCAGTTTTTCTACCGATTTATCGCCGGTTAGATTTTTCCCAGCTGTATTATTGATGAGGAAGCTAATTTTTTTGGCTTGTTCTCCCTTTAATTTGACATCTAGGTAGTAGCCGTAGTTATCTTTTTTGGCATCCTTGAAGGACAAGGCTCCGTTAGGCCAGTTTTCAGAAGGTTTTTCAACATCATCCCAAGTCCATAGTCCTTGACTATCCTTGTTTTCTTCAGGAAGTTTTTTGACGTGGATACGGAAGTAATTGTCTTCGATTGGCTCTTCTGCCTTAGTTTCAGTCGTAGTAGAAGTAGTTGGCTCGCTTGAACGATCTTGTCCGATTTGTGGTGCTGAATCAGCAGGGGTGGTTGCCTCTGTTGCAGGTTTTTCTTCTTTTTTCTCTAGGGAAGCGTTTGCATTTCCAGGCGAAGAAATATCACTTTCGTTCTTACCAGTGCTCGTTGCTGTATCAGTAAGAGGTTGGGCAAGGGCAGTAGTAGTTTCACTATTACTTGCGTTAGTGGTTGTAGTATTTTCGTTGGCTGAGATAGTTGGTGTAGCCATGGCAAGTAGGACAAAGCTTGCGCCGATAAGGACAGAACCAGTTCCATTTTTGAGGGAACGGATGCTGTAGACCATTTTTTTCTCAGTGTGAGATGGTGTTTTTCTCATAATGATTCTCCAATCAATAAATTTCTATATCAGTATAGCATGTAGTAAATAATATGCAAGCGTTTTCTTGAAATTAAAACAAAAGAAAAATCGCAACAGGTTTTCTGTTACGACTAAGCTAGTCTTTCTTTGTGAATTTGTGAACCCAAAAGGTGGAGGTGGTGAAATAGTTCTGCAGTAGAAAGATTCCGACTACAAATAATGGGTTTCGGACAGTTGGGAACAGGGAAGGTGGTGATCACAATATCGTGTGGAATTTGATTGAAGATTGAGGAAGAGATACTGGACTTTTCCCAAGGGTCAAATAGATAGAGATTGTTACCGTAGTGGGAAAGGGTGTCAATTAGGTTTTGTGCGTGCTCACTATCTAGATGACTAATGACCAAAACACGAATTTTGGGAAGTTTTTGAAGTAATTGGACTAAAATGCGTTGTCCTTGGATAGAAAAGGCATAAACTAGCTCTTGTAGTTTACTTGGGTGACTCTCTAGACCAAGTTCAGCTAAATAAGCCTGAAATTTACTTTGACTTACTTCAAATAGTTTTGGAAATTCTTTTTGATAATTGGTTAAAATTTGGGATTTCTGTCTGTCGAGAGACTGGTTACTGAGTAAAGGGAAGAAATCAGATTGGGCAGTGTAGTGGAGGAGCCAAATCAATTCCTCGAGATTTTCAATCTGTAGGTGAAATTCTTTGGCCAGTTCTTCTAGGATTTGGCTTAATAAACGGTAGGATTTTTGAATCTGATGAATGTCACCCAGTGCTCCATTGCTAGGATTGTTTGTGATTTGAGGAGACTTTATTGGATTTGAAAATAGCTGTTCTAGCGTCTCCTTTTTCGGTTCAAAATGAAGTTTTTTAGCCAGCTTTTTGATATCCTGTTCAAACTGCGGAATTTGCATCATAGAGCTGTAGTGACTGGTTAAAAGGGGAGTAGGATTTTCAATCAAATGACTCTTACTAAACCGCTCTAGATTGATAGCTAGGATATATTTGATTTGCCGTAGACTGCTGAGGTTGATTGAAACTTGTTTGGCGTTCAAAAATAGCTGAATCAAGTGAGTGAGTGATTCTTCAGAAATAGACGGAAAGGGCCAATCCAGAAAACTGTAACTTTGGCTAAAATAGTCTAGATAAAAGGCGCGAATGTTCTCTTCTGTTCCCTCCATGACTAAAGGGGAAAGTTGTATGCTGATGCCATAATGTTGCGGGAGTTTAGTATTTAGATGCTGGATGATTTCCTGAACTTGTTCGCAGCCAATTATAAGTTCCTGACCTATTTGGTCAAGTGATTGTCCCTCTTTGAAAAAGAGACGGTTCAAAAAGAGTAGGTTTTAGATTGTTCAAAGATAGCAATCCTAGGGTCTAAGGAGTTTCGGGCTTCAAACTGCAACTGAATACCTTCTTTTGTTGATTGAATAAGGAGGTTTGGAAATAATTGCTCAAGCTTAAAAAGGTGTTCTTGCAATTCTTCTGTTGAAAAATTTAGCTTTTCAGCCAAGACTGGGAGCTCTATCCAATCATGGTGTTTGGTTAATTCTTCCAGTAACACTAGCAGATTTTGTTCTGTTTCAGAAAGCAAAATATTCATAATGAACCTCCTTATATATTTATACATATATATTAAAATAAAAACCAAGCAAAGTCAAGAAAAACAACCTATGATAAAATAGCAAAAATAGAGATTTGTTATATTTTTTATAAAATAGGTATAGGAAAAATGACATTCACAAAGAGCAAATGGAACTCATCACATTTTTAAAAGTGAAACTCAGTTTTCTATAGGAAAAGATTTTGTCAAAAAATCGTTAATCCCCTTGAAAAATCTAGCTAAATAGGGTATAATATGAATAATCATTTGTCGTAGGTTTTGTCTGAAATATTGTCCAGACAAGGCTCACAGCAGTTAAATCTTCTGAAAAAGTCAGATTTAGCTGCTCTTTTTGTGCTTTTTTTCAGGCTTTTGATTATTTGTAACAAAGACTTAAAGATTCTGAAAATTTATCAAAGGGACGCGGTGATAGGGGTTTTATAACCATATAACGATTAGAAAGCCTGATTGACAAGGCTTGGAACTTATTTACAAAGGAGAATCATCTTGGCAGGACATGACGTTCAATACGGGAAACATCGTACCCGTCGTAGTTTTTCAAGAATCAAAGAAGTTCTTGACTTACCAAATTTGATTGAAATTCAAACTGATTCATTCAAAGCTTTCCTAGACCATGGTCTTAAGGAAGTGTTTGAAGATGTATTGCCGATTTCAAACTTTACAGACACCATGGAGTTGGAATTTGTTGGATATGAAATCAAGGAACCAAAATACACGCTAGAAGAAGCTCGTATCCACGATGCTAGCTACTCAGCACCAATTTTTGTAACCTTCCGCTTGATCAATAAAGAAACAGGCGAAATCAAGACCCAAGAAGTTTTCTTTGGTGATTTCCCAATCATGACAGAAATGGGGACTTTCATCATCAATGGTGGTGAACGTATCATCGTATCTCAGTTGGTCCGCTCACCAGGTGTTTACTTTAACGATAAAGTTGATAAAAATGGTAAAGTGGGCTACGGTTCAACTGTTATCCCTAACCGTGGAGCTTGGTTGGAACTTGAAAGCGACTCAAAAGATATCGCCTACACTCGTATCGACCGTACTCGTAAGATTCCATTTACAACCTTGGTTCGTGCGCTTGGTTTCTCAGGTGATGATGAAATCTTTGATATCTTTGGTAACAGCGAATTGGTTCGCAACACTGTTGAAAAAGATATCCACAAGAACCCAATGGACTCTCGTACAGACGAAGCTTTGAAAGAAATCTACGAACGCCTTCGTCCAGGTGAGCCTAAGACAGCTGAAAGCTCACGTAGCTTGCTTGTAGCTCGTTTCTTTGACCCACGTCGCTATGATTTAGCAGCAGTTGGTCGTTACAAGATCAATAAAAAACTCAATGTTAAAACACGTTTACTCAACCAAACCATTGCAGAGCCATTGGTAGATCCTGAAACTGGAGAAATCTTGGTAGAAGCTGGTACAGTCATGACTCGCAGTGTGATTGAAAGCATTGAAAGCTATTTGGATGGCGACTTGAACAAGATTGTCTACATTCCAAATGATGCAGCGGTTGTGACTGAGCCAGTTGTTCTTCAAAAATTCAAGGTTGTTGCTCCAACTGATCCAGATCGTGTTGTAACGATTATCGGTAATGCTAATCCAGATGACAAGGTTCGTATCGTTACTCCTGCAGATATCCTTGCTGAAATGAGCTACTTCCTCAACTTGGCTGAAGGACTTGGCCGTGTAGATGATATCGACCACCTTGGAAACCGTCGTATCCGTGCAGTTGGTGAATTGCTTGCCAACCAAGTACGTCTTGGACTTTCTCGTATGGAACGTAATGTCCGTGAACGTATGTCTGTTCAGGACAACGAAGTCTTGACACCACAACAAATCATCAATATCCGTCCTGTAACAGCTGCGGTGAAAGAATTCTTTGGTTCATCACAATTGTCACAGTTCATGGACCAACACAACCCACTTTCTGAGTTGTCTCACAAACGCCGTCTGTCAGCCTTAGGACCTGGTGGTTTGACACGTGACCGTGCTGGATATGAAGTCCGTGACGTGCATTACACTCACTACGGTCGTATGTGTCCAATCGAGACACCTGAAGGACCTAACATCGGTTTGATTAATAACTTGTCATCTTACGGACACTTGAACAAGTATGGTTTTGTTCAAACACCATACCGTAAGGTTGACCGTGAAACAGGTGTTGTTACGAACGAAATCGTTTGGTTGACAGCCGATGAAGAAGATGAATTTACTGTAGCACAGGCTAACTCTCGTCTGAATGAAGATGGAACATTTGCTGAGAAAGTTGTCATGGGACGTCACCAAGGGGTCAACCAAGAGTATCCGGCGAATGTTGTTGACTACATGGACGTATCACCAAAACAGGTAGTTGCTGTTGCGACAGCATGTATTCCTTTCTTGGAAAACGATGACTCCAACCGTGCCCTCATGGGAGCCAACATGCAACGTCAGGCTGTGCCATTGATCAATCCTCAAGCACCTTACGTTGGTACTGGTATGGAATACCAAGCAGCCCACGACTCTGGAGCGGCTGTGATTGCTCAGTATGATGGTAAAGTTACTTACGCAGATGCTGACAAGGTAGAAGTTCGTCGTGAAGATGGTTCATTGGACGTTTACCACATCCAAAAATTCCGTCGTTCAAACTCAGGTACTGCTTACAACCAACGTACGCTTGTTAAAGTTGGCGATGTCGTTGAAAAAGGCGATTTCATTGCTGACGGGCCTTCTATGGAAAATGGAGAAATGGCGCTTGGACAAAACCCAATCGTTGCCTACATGACTTGGGAAGGTTACAACTTCGAGGATGCCGTTATCATGAGCGAACGCTTGGTGAAAGACGATGTCTATACATCTGTTCACCTTGAAGAATACGAATCAGAAACGCGCGATACAAAGCTTGGGCCTGAAGAAATTACTCGTGAAATTCCAAACGTTGGTGAAGATGCCCTTAAAGACCTTGACGAAATGGGTATTATCCGTATCGGTGCTGAGGTTAAAGAAGGCGATATCCTTGTAGGTAAAGTAACACCTAAGGGTGAGAAAGACCTTTCGGCTGAAGAACGTCTCTTGCACGCTATCTTTGGAGACAAGTCACGTGAAGTACGTGATACTTCTCTTCGTGTACCACACGGTGCCGATGGTGTCGTTCGTGATGTTAAGATCTTTACACGTGCAAATGGAGATGAGTTGCAATCAGGTGTTAACATGCTGGTTCGCGTCTACATCGCTCAAAAACGTAAGATCAAGGTCGGAGATAAGATGGCCGGACGTCACGGAAACAAAGGGGTTGTCTCTCGTATCGTTCCTGTAGAAGACATGCCTTACCTTCCAGACGGAACTCCAGTCGATATCATGTTGAACCCACTTGGGGTGCCATCACGTATGAATATCGGTCAGGTTATGGAGCTCCACCTTGGTATGGCGGCTCGTACTCTTGGTATTCACATCGCAACACCAGTCTTTGACGGAGCGAGTTCTGAAGACCTTTGGTCAACTGTTAAAGAAGCAGGTATGGATAGCGATGCCAAAACGATCCTTTACGATGGACGTACTGGTGAACCATTTGATAACCGTGTGTCAGTTGGTGTCATGTACATGATCAAACTCCACCACATGGTTGATGATAAATTGCACGCGCGTTCAGTCGGACCATACTCAACCGTTACTCAACAACCACTCGGAGGTAAAGCTCAGTTTGGTGGACAACGTTTCGGTGAGATGGAGGTTTGGGCTCTTGAAGCCTACGGTGCGTCAAATGTCCTTCAAGAAATCTTGACTTACAAGTCTGACGATATTAACGGACGTTTGAAAGCTTATGAAGCTATTACAAAAGGAAAACCAATTCCAAAACCAGGTGTTCCAGAATCCTTCCGAGTTCTTGTAAAAGAATTGCAATCACTTGGTCTTGACATGCGTGTCCTAGACGAAGATGACCAAGAAGTGGAACTTCGCGACTTGGATGAAGGAATGGACGAAGATGTCATCCACGTAGATGACCTTGAAAAAGCCCGCGAAAAAGCAGCTCAAGAGGCTAAAGCAGCCTTTGAAGCTGAAGAAGCTGAGAAAGCAGCAAAAGCGGAAGCAACAGAAGAAGCTGCTGAGTAAGAAAAAGCAGTTCACTTAGAATAGAAAGGGAAGAAATAGTGGTTGATGTAAATCGTTTTAAAAGTATGCAAATCACCCTAGCTTCTCCAAGTAAAGTCCGTTCATGGTCTTATGGAGAAGTCAAAAAACCTGAAACAATCAATTACCGTACCTTGAAACCAGAACGTGAAGGACTCTTTGATGAAGTTATCTTTGGTCCTACAAAAGACTGGGAATGTGCTTGTGGTAAGTACAAACGCATTCGTTACAGAGGAATTGTTTGTGACCGCTGTGGGGTTGAAGTAACGCGTACGAAAGTTCGTCGTGAGCGCATGGGACATATCGAATTGAAAGCTCCTGTATCTCACATCTGGTACTTCAAGGGAATTCCAAGCCGTATGGGCTTGACCCTTGATATGAGCCCTCGTGCCCTCGAGGAAGTGATCTACTTTGCGGCTTATGTGGTGATTGATCCTAAGGACACACCACTTGAGCACAAGTCTATCATGACAGAGCGCGAATACCGTGAGCGCTTGCGTGAGTATGGTTATGGATCATTCGTTGCCAAAATGGGTGCCGAAGCTATTCAAGACCTTTTGAAACAAGTAGATCTTGAAAAAGAAATTGCTGAACTCAAAGAAGAGTTGAAAACAGCAACTGGACAAAAACGTATCAAAGCAATCCGTCGTTTGGATGTGTTGGATGCCTTTTACAAGTCTGGAAACAAACCTGAATGGATGATTCTCAACATCCTTCCAGTTATCCCACCAGATCTTCGTCCAATGTTGCAGTTGGATGGTGGCCGTTTTGCCTCATCTGACTTGAACGACCTTTACCGTCGTGTTATCAACCGTAACAACCGTTTAGCTCGCTTGCTTGAGTTGAATGCACCAGGTATTATCGTTCAAAATGAGAAGCGTATGCTTCAAGAAGCGGTTGACGCTTTGATTGACAATGGTCGTCGTGGTCGTCCAATCACAGGACCAGGTAGCCGTCCGCTGAAATCATTGAGCCACATGCTTAAAGGTAAACAAGGACGCTTCCGTCAAAACTTGCTCGGTAAACGTGTTGACTTCTCAGGACGTTCCGTTATCGCAGTTGGTCCAACTCTTAAGATGTACCAATGTGGTGTGCCACGTGAAATGGCGATCGAGCTCTTTAAACCATTTGTGATGCGTGAAATCGTTGCACGTGATATCGTGCAAAATGTCAAAGCTGCTAAACGCTTGGTCGAACGTGGAGATGAGCGTATCTGGGATATCCTTGAAGAAGTGATCAAAGAACACCCAGTACTTTTGAACCGCGCACCGACCCTTCACCGTTTGGGTATCCAAGCCTTCGAGCCAGTCTTGATTGATGGTAAGGCCCTTCGCTTGCACCCACTTGTCTGTGAAGCCTACAATGCCGACTTTGACGGGGACCAAATGGCCATCCACGTGCCGCTTTCAGAAGAAGCTCAAGCAGAAGCTCGTATCCTCATGCTAGCTGCTGAGCACATCTTGAACCCGAAAGATGGTAAACCAGTTGTTACTCCATCTCAGGACATGGTTTTGGGTAACTACTATTTGACTATGGAAGAAGCTGGTCGTGAAGGTGAAGGAATGGTCTTCAAAGACCGTGACGAAGCGGTTATGGCTTACCGTAATGGTTATGTTCACCTCCACTCACGTGTTGGTATCGCAACAGACAGCCTCAACAAACCATGGACAGAAGAGCAAAAACATAAGGTCTTGCTTACAACAGTTGGTAAAATCCTCTTCAACGACATCATGCCAGAGGGTCTACCATACTTGCAAGAACCGAACAATGCTAACCTGACAGAAGGCGTTCCAGCTAAATACTTCTTGCCACTTGGTGGAGATATCAAGGAAGCAATCAGCAAACTTGAACTCAACCCTCCATTCAAGAAGAAAAACCTTGGAAATATCATCGCTGAAATCTTCAAACGTTTCCGTACGACAGAAACTTCTGCCCTACTTGACCGCATGAAGAACCTCGGTTACCACCACTCAACTCTTGCAGGATTGACAGTGGGTATTGCCGATATCCCAGTCGTTGATGACAAGGCTGAAATCATTGAAGAATCACACAAACGTGTAGAACAAATCACAAAACAATTCCGTCGTGGTATGATCACAGACGACGAGCGTTACAATGCTGTTACAGCTGAATGGCGTGCTGCCCGTGAAACTAGAGAAACGTTTGATTGCCAACCAAGATCCTAAGAACCCAATCGTTATGATGATGGACTCTGGAGCCCGTGGTAACATCTCAAACTTCTCACAGCTTGCCGGTATGCGTGGTCTGATGGCGGCTCCGAACGGACGTATCATGGAATTGCCAATCCTTTCAAACTTCCGCGAAGGTTTGTCGGTATTGGAAATGTTCTTCTCAACTCACGGTGCGCGTAAAGGTATGACCGATACGGCCCTTAAGACAGCCGACTCAGGTTACTTGACTCGTCGTTTGGTTGACGTTGCCCAAGACGTTATCATTCGTGAGGATGACTGTGGAACAGACCGTGGTCTCTTGATCCGTTCTATCGCAGAAGGAAAAGAGATGATCGAGTCTCTAGAAGAACGTCTCAATGGTCGTTACACTAAGAAAACTGTTAAACATCCAGAAACTGGTGCAGTTATTATCGGTCCAAATGAGTTGATTACAGAAGACAAGGCGCGTGAAATTGTCAATGCTGGTGTGGAAGAAGTAACTATCCGCTCTGTATTTACATGTAACACTCGTCACGGTGTCTGCCGTCACTGTTACGGTATCAACTTGGCAACTGGTGATGCGGTTGAAGTTGGTGAAGCAGTTGGTACAATCGCTGCCCAATCTATCGGGGAACCTGGTACACAGCTTACAATGCGTACCTTCCACACGGGTGGGGTTGCCTCAAATACCGATATCACTCAGGGTCTTCCTCGTGTCCAAGAAATCTTTGAAGCCCGCAATCCTAAAGGGGAAGCGGTTATCACAGAGGTTAAAGGACAAGTTACTGCTATCGAAGAAGATGCATCAACTCGTACCAAGAAAGTCTTTGTTAAGGGTGAAACTGGCGAAGGTGAGTACGTCGTTCCATTTACAGCTCGTATGCGTGTAGAAGTTGGGGACCAAGTAGCGCGTGGTGCTGCTCTTACAGAAGGTTCTATCCAACCAAAAACGTCTCCTTGCAGTTCGTGATGTTTTGTCAGTTGAAACGTACCTTCTTGGTGAAGTCCAAAAAAAGTTTACTGTAGCCAAGGGTAGAAATCGGTGACAAACACATCGAGGTAATGGTTCGCCAAATGATCCGTAAAGTCCGTGTCATGGATCCAGGTGACACAGATCTTCTCATGGGTACCCTTATGGATATCAATGACTTTACAGATGCTAACAAAGATGTCCTTATCGCAGGTGGAGTTCCAGCGACAGGTCGCCCAGTCCTTATGGGAATTACCAAAGCCTCACTTGAAACCAACAGTTTCTTGTCAGCGGCTTCCTTCCAGGAAACAACTCGTGTCCTTACTGATGCGGCTATCCGTGGTAAGAAAGACCATCTCCTTGGACTTAAAGAAAATGTTATCATCGGTAAGATCATCCCAGCAGGTACTGGTATGGCTCGTTACCGTAACCTTGAACCACATGCTATCAACGAAGAAGAATACCTTAATCCTCCAGTAGAGGAAGAAGGAAATGAAGAAACAACAGAAGTAGTTGTGGATACTGCCGTTGAAACTGTGGAAGAAACAGTAGAATAAAAAGAGAATGAGAGAGCCTTCGGGCTTTCTTTCTATTTTCTGAAAAATTTTCTCCATTTTTTTCATGAAATGTGGTAAAAATAAAAAGAAAGAAGCTGACAAAGGAGACGGTATGGAACAAACATTTTTTTATCATTAAACCAGACGGTGTAAAAAAAGAGGATTAGTGGGTGAGGTGTTGAAACGCATTGAACAACGTGGATTTACAATCGAAAAATTGGAGTTGCGTACAAAGGTTTCAGAAGAGTTGATTGACCAGCACTATCAGGACTTGGTTGGTCAAAGCTTTTACCCACCGATTCGTGAATTTATGACTTCAGGACCAATCCTTGTAGGCATCATTTCTGGTCCCAAAGTAATCGAAACTTGGCGGACTATGATGGGTGTGACTCGTCCAGAAGAAGCTTTACCAGGAACTATTCGAGGTGATTTTGCAAAAGCGGCTGGTGAAAACCAAGCTATTCAAAATATTGTACATGGTTCAGATTCAGAAGAGTCAGCTAAGCGAGAAATTGCTCTTTGGTTTGAAGAGAAATAGTAAAAGTTTGATGTAAGGGATGCTTGCATCAAACTTTTTTGCATTTGAGAGTCGAAAATATGACAGTTTTGAGAAGAGATTCTATTATGGTGAGAATTTCTATCAGAGTAATAAGTGTAGTAGGGAGGAAGAATGATGGAAAAAATGAAAAAGCAAATTCGTGTTTTGTTATTAGCTGTCAGTTCAAATTTTGTATTAGCAGCTGTTCTTGTTTGAAGGTTTATCGACATTTGGGCCTTGATCGTTTAAGATCAAGAAACTGCTTCTATTATTTTAGTTGTCATGTTGCAGTCTCTGGCAGTATTGTGCAGGGACTAAACTACTATACGTGGATCAGCGAAACGTCAATCATTTATTCAGTTTTTTTTAGAAGATAAGTCAACAATGTGTATAGTCTGTTGCTCTTAGTAAACATTTTGGGTTTAGCTGTTTTAATTGTCATAGAACAGTATCCAAATTGCAGGAAATACATCCGTAGAAGGGTTTGGTTGAAGTCTTTTCTACCGAGTTTCTTTTTTTCTTATTTGGTATTGATTTGTGAGTTTTTTTCTGCCGATTCAGAAGTATGTAAACATCGTGATTTGAGAAAAAGATTTACTGAACAGGAAGGAAAATCAGTATTTGATATTCATCGTGGACTAGCTATTCTAATTTTTTTCTCAGAAATCCCTTGGATGCTATTGTCCATGACCTTTGTCTATATTACCTTTTGGGAATGTCTATGTCTAGGACTTTATTGTACCCAAAAAGTCTATTCAGATGAGAAAGTTTCATTTTATAGCCATATTGATGCGAGATATCTTGTTGGTTGTCATTAGTATGTTTGTTTCTATTTTAAGAATAACAGAAGAGATAGTTCAAGTTTTACAATTTATAATATGTAAATTTTACAGATAAATATCTCGACAAAAAGAACACTTTCTGGTATAATAGAAACATGTACACAAAAAATGAAGAAGAGCTACTAGCCTTAGGGAGAGATTTGGGATCATCTGATTAGAAAAAGAATGATGTTTTAATTTTAACTGGAGAACTGGGGTGCAGGCAAAAACGACCTTTTACAAAAAGGTATTAGCTAAAGGGATTACAGATTACATCAGATGATTAAGAGTCCAACCTACACTATCGTGAGAGAGTATGAAGGTCGTCTTCCCTTTACCACCCTAGATGTTTATCGTATTGAGGGGGATGCTGATTCTATCGACTTGGATGAGTTTCTCTTTGGTGGCGGAGTGACTGTTATTGAGTGGGGGCAATCTCTTTAGGAGATGCCTTGCCAGATACTTATTTAGAGTTGGAAATTCTAAAAAGAAGAAGACGGTCGCAGATTACATTTCAAGCCCAAGGGTTTGCGTGCAGAAAAAGCTTTTTAGAGGAGCTTCAACATGGAGTATGAATTGCTCATTAGAGAAGCAGAGTCTGGTGATGCTGTTGAATTAGTGACGTTTTTTTAAATCGTGTGAGTTTGGAGACAGATTTTTACCAGCTTTAGACGGAGATGGTATTCTCATGAGCAGTGAGGAGATGGAAGTATTCCTCGACAAGCAAGCTAGTTCGAACAATCAGATAACCTTACTTGCATTCTTAAATGATAAAATTGCTGGTCTTGTAAATATTACAGCTGACCAGCGCAAGAGAGTCCGTCATATTGGAGACCTCTTCATTGTGATTGGAAAAAGATATTGGAATAATGGATTGGGAAGTTTCTTGCTTGAAGAAGTCGTAGAATGGGCGCAGGCTAGTGGCATTCTTCGTCGTCTCCAACTGACTGTCCAAACTCGTAATCAAGCAGCAGTTCATCTGTATCAAAAGCATGGCTTTGTAATTGAAGGTCGCCAAGAGCGTGGGGCATATATAGAAGAAGGGAAATTTATCGACGTTTACCTAATGGGTAGACTGATAGATTAGTAGAAATATGGTTAAAAAAATTATTGGAATGGTGCTAGTTTTTCTAGCTATGACAGTTTTGGGTGTGGGTGTCTTTGCTTATACCATTTATCAGCAAGGTACAGAGACTTTGGCAAAAACCTATAAAAAAATAGGAGAAGAAACCAAGGTTATTGAAGCAACAGAGCCGTTGACCATTCTGTTAATGGGGGTTGATACTGGGAATGTAGAGCGTACAGATCAATGGGCTGGAAATAGTGACAGTATGATTTTGCTGACTGTCAATCCTCACACAAAGAAAACGACGATGATGAGTTTGGAACGTGATATCCTGACTAAAATTCAACATAAAGATGGTAGTATTGAAGAAGCGAAGCTAAACGCTGCCTATGCTGGTGGTGGAGCAGAACTTGCTATAGAAACAATTCAAAAGATGATGAATATCCATGTCGATCGCTACATTATGGTTAATATGCAAGGATTGCAACAATTGGTCGATGCAGTGGGAGGTATTACGGTCAATAATACACTAGGTTTCCCGATTTCTATCAGTGATCAAGAAGAATTTAACACCATTTCTATCGGCGTTGGAGAACAGACAATAAATGGAGAAGAAGCGCTTGTTTATTCACGCATGCGTTATCAAGACCCAGAAGGAGACTACGGACGTCAGAAGCGTCAGCGTGAAGTCATTCAAAAAGTTGTTGAAAAAGTTCTTAGTTTAAATAGTGTCAGTCACTATCAGCCTATCTTAAAAGCCCTAAGTACTAATATGCAGACTAATATTGATTTATCTGCGAAAAGTATTCCAAGCTTACTGGGCTACAAAGATTCATTTAAAACCATTGAAACACAACAGTTGAAGGGTGAAGGGGAGATGCTACAAGGCGTTTCTTATCAAATTGTTACGAGAAACCACATGTTGGAAATGCAGAATCTTTTGAGACGTTCTTTGGGACAAGAAGAAGTCACTCAGCTTGAAACAAATGTTGTCTTATTTGAAGATTTATTTGGACGAACACCTGTTGGTGACGAAGACAATTAACTTTCTTACTATAAATAAAAAAATCAATCGTGGGAAATTTCCTGCGATTTTTTCAAAAAAATACGAATAGATAGGTAGGAGGAAACATGAAAGCAGAAATCATTGCTGTTGGAACAGAGATTTTGACAGGACAGATTGTCAACACTAATGCCCAGTTTTTATCGGAAAAATTAGCAGAGATTGGGGTAGATGTATATTTTCAGACGGCTGTAGGAGACAACGAAGCCCGTCTCTTATCCCTGCTTGAGATTGCCAGTCAACGTAGCAGTTTGGTGATTTTGACAGGTGGTTTGGGGCCGACTGAGGACGATTTGACCAAACAAACTCTAGCTAAATTTTTAGGGAAAGAATTAGTCTTTGACTCTCAGGCGCAGGAGAAGTTGGATGTCTTTTTTGCCCAGAGACCAGACTATGCCCGAACACCGAATAACGAAAGACAAGCTCAACTTGTAGAAGGAGCGACTCCACTGCCCAACGAAACAGGACTGGCTGTGGGAGGCATTTTGGAAGTCAATGGAGTGACCTATGTCGTCCTTCCAGGTCCACCAAGTGAATTGAAACCCATGGTCTTAAATCAACTTTTACCCAAGTTGATGACAGGGAGAAAGCTGTATTCCCGAGTTCTTCGTTTCTTTGGAATTGGGGAGAGCCAGCTGGTGACGGTTTTGGCTGATTTGATTGATAATCAAACAGATCCGACCTTGGCCCCTTATGCCAAGACAGGAGAAGTCACTCTGCGTCTGTCAACAAAAGCTAGCAGCCAAGAAGAGGCGAATCAAGCGCTGGATATCTTAGAAAACCAAATCTTAAATCGCCAAACTTTTGAAGGTCTTTCTTTACGAGAACTTTGTTATGGTTATGGGGAAGAGACTAGTTTAGCCAGTATTGTGGTAGAAAAGCTGAAAAAGCAAGGGAAAACTATCACGGCTGCAGAGAGCTTGACGGCAGGTCTTTTCCAAGCGACCGTGGCGAATTTTTCTGGAGTTTCAAGTATATTTAAGGGTGGTTTTGTAACCTATAGCTTGGAGGAAAAATCAAAGATGTTGGATATTCCTACCAAGTATTTGGAAGAACAGGGTGTGGTGTCTGAATTTACAGCCCAGAAGATGGCTGAGCAGGCACGAATCAAGACCCAGTCTGATTTTGGCCTTAGTTTGACTGGAGTGGCAGACCAGATAGCCTAGAAGGGCACCCAGCTGGGACAGTCTTCATAGGCTTGGCACAGGAGCATGGAACTAAGGTCATCAAGGTGAATATTGGAGGTAGAAGTCGAGCAGATGTACGTCACATTGCGGTTATGCATGCCTTTAACCTAGTTCGCAAGGCTTTATTAAGTGACTAACTTTTGATATAATAGTAGACAGGTCTGAGGACCATTAGAATGTAGGAGAATAGAATGGCGAAAAAACCAAAAAAATTAGATGAAATTTCAAAAAAATTTGGGGCAGAACGTGAAAAAGCCTTGAATGACGCTCTTAAATTGATTGAGAAAGACTTTGGTAAAGGATCAATCATGCGTTTGGGTGAACGTGCAGAGCAAAAGGTGCAAGTGATGAGCTCAGGTTCTTTAGCTCTTGACATTGCCCTTGGTTCAGGTGGTTATCCTAAGGGACGTATCATCGAAATCTACGGACCAGAGTCATCTGGTAAGACAACAGTTGCCCTTCATGCAGTTGCACAAGCGCAAAAAGAAGGTGGTATTGCAGCCTTTATCGATGCGGAACATGCCCTCGATCCAGCTTATGCTGCGGCCCTTGGTGTCAACATTGACGAATTGCTCTTGTCCCAACCAGACTCAGGAGAGCAAGGTCTTGAGATTGCAGGAAAATTGATTGACTCAGGTGCTGTAGATCTTGTCGTGGTCGACTCAGTTGCGGCCCTTGTCCCTCGTGCGGAAATTGATGGAGATATCGGTGATAGCCACGTTGGTTTGCAGGCTCGTATGATGAGCCAGGCTATGCGTAAACTTGGTGCTTCTATCAATAAAACCAAAACAATTGCCATCTTTATCAACCAATTGCGTGAAAAAGTTGGGGTCATGTTTGGAAATCCAGAAACAACACCTGGTGGACGTGCTCTGAAATTCTACGCATCAGTTCGTTTGGATGTTCGTGGAAGCACACAAATCAAGGGAACTGGTGACCAAAAAGATACCAATGTCGGTAAGGAAACCAAGATTAAGGTCGTGAAAAACAAGGTGGCTCCACCGTTTAAGGAAGCCTTCGTTGAAATCATGTACGGAGAAGGGATTTCTAAGACTGGTGAACTCTTGAAGATCGCAAGCGATTTGGATATCATCAAAAAAGCAGGAGCTTGGTACTCTTACAAGGATGAGAAAATCGGACAAGGTTCTGAAAATGCTAAGAAATACTTGGCAGATAACCCAGAAGTCTTTGATGAAATTGACCATCAAGTCCGTGTTCAATTTGGTTTGATTGATGGAGAAGAAGCTGCTGAAGCAAAAAAGATGAAGCAGTTCAAGCAGATTCTGTGAATGAAGAGGTAACTCTTGACCTAGGCGATGAGCTTGAAATCGAAATTGAAGAATAAGCTGTTAAAGTAGTGGAGAACATCCGCTGCTTTTTTGGTTTTTGATTCAAGTTTTTAGATCATCTATAGTTTGCTGTTTCTTGTCGCTCCTCTAGAAAGCTGATATAATAGCCTTATGAATAAAAAACGAACAGTGGACCTGATTCATGGCCCGATTCTTCCTTCTCTTTTGAGTTTTGCCTTCCCAATCTTGCTATCAAATATTTTTCAACAGCTCTATAATACTGCTGATGTCTTGATTGTTGGACGATTTCTTGGTCAAGAATCCTTGGCTGCAGTAGGAGCCACGACAGCGATTTTTGACCTGATTGTAGGTTTTACTCTTGGTGTTGGCAATGGGATGGGGATTGTCATTGCCCGCTATTATGGAGCTCGGAATTTCACTAAAATCAAGGAAGCAGTAGCAACCACCTGGATTTTAGGTGCACTTTTGAGTATTGTAGTGATGCTACTGGGCTTTCTTGGCTTGTATCCTCTTTTACAGTACTTGGCTACCCCTGCAGAAATTCTTCCTCAATCTTATCAATATATATCTATGATTGTAACCTGTGTCGGTGTTAGTTTTGCCTATAATCTCTTTGCAGGTTTGTTGCGTTCTATTGGGGATAGTCTGGCAGCTCTGGGATTTCTGATTTTCTCTGCCTTGGTTAATGTGGTTCTGGATCTCTATTTTATTACGCAATTGCATCTTGGAGTTCAATCTGCGGGACTTGCTACCATCATTTCGCAAGGCTTATCAGCGGTTCTCTGCTTTTATTATATCCGTAAGAGTGTGCCAGAACTTTTGCCTCAACTCAAGCATTTCAAATGGGACAAGGCCTTGTACGCGGATCTCTTGGAGCAAGGTTTGGCTATGGGCTTGATGAGTTCGATTGTGTCCATCGGCAGTGTGATTTTACAGTCTTCTGTTAATACTTTTGGAGCCGTGATTATTAGCGCCCAGACGGCGGCTCGTCGCATTATGGCCTTCGCCCTCCTTCCTATGACCGCTATTTCTGCCTCGATGACGACCTTTGCTTCTCAGAATCTAGGAGCTAAGCGCCCAGACCGTATTGTTCAAGGTCTACGAATCGGCAGTCGTTTAAGTATATCCTGGGCAGTTTTTGTTTGTATCTTCCTCTTTTTTGCCAGTCCAGCCTTGGTTTCCTTCTTGGCTAGTTCGACGGATAGCTACTTGGTAGAAAACGGCAGTCTCTATCTGCAAATTAGTTCAGCCTTTTTATCCTATTTTGAGTCTCTTGTTGATTTATCGCAATTGTTTGCAGGGTTTGGGGCAAAAAGTCCTTCCTCTAGTTTCTAGCTTTTATCGAACTAATCGAAAAATCGCTTTTGTGGTTTTGATTATCCCTTGGGCAGGCTATAGAGGAGTTATCCTTTGCAGAACCTCTTATCTGGGCTGCCATGACCATCCAACTGTATTTCTACTGTTTCGTCACCCCTGATAAAAGAAGGCAAGGCCATCTTGGCAACAAAAAGTGTCATCCTAGTTG
>BNJV01002165.1_pt1 | contig 32565 bp, 51 predicted proteins | sample 8540591 | NCBI WGS metagenome assembly BNJV01 (sample SAMD00202457, study PRJDB9452) | human saliva metagenome | host: Homo sapiens | reverse complement strand
AAAATAGTTAAAAATGTGATATATAGTGCAAATCAGTGTTTATGCTGAATTGCACTTTTTTTTCTTTTATTTATAGTACTTTGCAGTTTTATCCTGTCTTAATCTGTTTCTATTTATTTCAATACATTAAAAAAATTTATTGGCAACTTACTGGCAACTATTTTAACAAAAAAAGATAGCAAGAAGTCGTAGGCTTTCTACAAGTGGGAGAGGAATTGCTTTTTTTGTAAAAAAATTGAAAAAAAGGATACTCTTATGATACAATTTTTTTGTATAAAAATATCAAAGAGAAATCATTAATGATAAAAATCTCTAAAGAAATAATTAAAAAAATAATATTTAAAAATCAAAAAGGAGGTGTAATTTCATGAAATATAATTTAGCATTCAAATACAGAATTTATCCAAATAAGGAACAGAAATTATTGATAAACAAGACTTTTTGGATGTGTTCGTTTTGTTTACAATACGATTTTGTATACTGCGAATAAATTTTATGAAGAAACTGGAAAAAAATAAAAATAATTACACCTGCTAGTTTGAAAAGTGAAAATCAATTTTTGAAAGAAGTGGACAGTTTGGCACTTTCAAATGCTCAATTGAATGTAAAACGATCGTTTACGAATTTTTTTCAGAAGAGGGCAAAAATTTCCGAGGTTCAAATCTAAAAAGAAAAAGTGTCAAAAGTTATACGACAAATTGTGTGAACAATTCGATACGAATTGAGGAAAAACAAATATTTGGTTTTTACCAAAATTGAAAAAGAATAAAAATTAAAAATATCATAGAGAAATACCGAAAGGATTACAAGATAAAGTCAGTAACATTGACAAACAGTAATGGAAATTACTATGTTTCTGTTTTGACAGAATTTGAAAAAGAAATTCAAAAAAATCCCAAGTAATGATAAAGTAATTGGGCTTGATTTTTTTCTATGTCTGAATTATTTATCAGTTCTGAAAAACCAAAGGGCTGATTATCCAAGATATTTTTAGGATGTTGGAGAAAAAAATTGAAAAAAATTGCAGAAATCATTGTCAAGAAAAAGTGAAATTTTCTAAAAAAATTGGTATAAGCAAAAAAAGCGAAAAATATCAAAAATTGCATGAGTATATTAAAAATTGCCGAAGAGATTTTTTTTACATAAATTATCGAAAAAAATTGTCTGAAATATATAATGCTGTGGTTGTCGAGGATTTGAATATGAAAGGCATGAGCCAGGCATTAAATTTTTGGTAAAAAGTGTAGGAGATAATGGATGGGGAATGTTTTTTTGAGAATGCTTGAGTATAAGTTGATGTTTTTTTAGGGAAACAATTTTTGAAGATAGATAAGTGGTTTCCGTCATCGAAAAACTTGTAGTAGATGTGGAAATATTAAAGAGGAGCTTAAATTATCAGAAAGAAGTTATAAATGTGAGTGTTGTGGAATTGAAATTGATAGAGATTACAATGTGGCACTGAATATAAAAAAACATTGGAAAAGAAATGTTGAAATATTAAGAAAAATAAAAAAAGACAGGGTAGGAACTACCCGAAAGAGCTTGGTAAATATATTTGGCTAACAAAAGCAGATACTTCCCAAAGAAGCTCCCACTTCTAAAAAGCGGGAGTAGTTCACGTGTTGCCCTTTTTCTTTTTTTGTTGTATATTATAGTATGTTTTATTGTTTCTTTTTTTGGATTTAATCGTTTTTTTGTTTACTAAGAAAGGAAAAAAATTTATGAATAAAAAAAGCAGTTCCAGTAGGGGTGGAAAACTTTGAAAGAATAATAAAAAGATGGATATTATTATGTGGATAAATCATTATTAATAGAAAAAAATGCTTGAAAAATAGAACTCCTGTAACACTTTTTTTACAAGACCAAGAAGATTTGGAAAAAAACGCTTAATATGTCAATGATTAAATATTTTTTTGATGTCAAAAAAATAAAGATGAGAATAAAACACTTTTTGAAAATTTAAAAAAATATCTGATAGTAAATATATGAGTGAACAAGGAAAAATATCCTGTAATATTTATTTCGTTAAAGGATTTGAAAGCGGATACCTGGGAAATGTGTCGTTTAGAAATAAAAAAAGTAATTTCAAAACTTTATCGTGAATTTCAATATATTACAGACAAGATGGATGAAGATGATAAAGAGATATATAATTCCATTAAAAAAACAGAAAAAAATGATATTGATCTCAATACTTCACTGGAACTTTTGTCTGATTTTTCTTTGTGAATATTATGGGAAAAAAAGTAATAGTTTTGATAGATGAGTATGATTCTCCAATAATAAATGCTTTTTGATAAAGGTTATTACAATGAAGTGATAGAATTTTTTTCAAGTATTTTATAGTTCTGCATTAAAGACAAATGATTCATTGAAATATGGCATTCTTACGGGAATAACAAGGATTATAAAGGAAGGAATTTTTTTCAGGCTTAAACAATCTTTATGTGAATACTGTACTTAGCAAAAAATTATGCAGAATACTTTTGGGCTTTTTGGAAAGCGAAGTAATTGAAATGCTTGATTACTTTAATATGAAATATAAAATTGAAGAAGTAAGAAGCTGGTACAATGGATATCTTTTTTTGGAAATGAGCAAATATACAATCCATGGTCTATTGTCAATTATTTAAGAGAAAAAAAGAAATAAAAATCATACTGGGCAAATGTTTCTGGAAATATGCTTTTGGGAAATATGCTTGATAATGTTGGAGAAAGTGTTTATACTGATTTAAAGAAATTTACTGACGGAGAAAGCATTGAAAAAATATATTTCGGATGGGACTACAATAAAAAAAGTCTTTTGAGTAATGATGATGAGATTTGGCAGTTATTTTTTTATAGTGGATATTTGACAAAAGCTGAAAAAAACAGGCGGAAAGAATAGAATCCAAAAAAATACTTATAATTTAAAAAAATACCGAACAGAGAAATAAGAAGTTATTTTGGAGATTTATTTTTGAATAGATTTTTTTGGAACAGAAGTAAAGACAAATACTTTAATAAAAGCTCTTGAAAATGGAGATATTAGAAAATTTGAGAAAACATTGAGTGAAATAATGATAAACATGTTAAGCCATTTTGATTTGGACAGTGAAATGGAAAAAATTTATCAGGTATTTATGATAGGGCTTGTAGGATTTCTTATGGGAAGATATGAAATTGTCTCAAATAATGAGAGCGGATATGGAAGATATGATTTAGCGATGATACCAATAAAAAGCAATGAGAAGGCATATCTTATGGAATTTAAAATTTCAAAGACTGAAAAAGGAATGAGAGCAAAGGCAGAAGAGGCTTTGAAGCAGATAGATAAGAAAAAGTATGATACAAGGTTGAAGGCTAGAGGGATAAAGAATATTTTGAAGATTGGGATAGCGTTTTATGGTAAAAAGTGTAGAGGTTGTTAGTAAATAAAAAGTTAGAAATTAAAAATCAAATTTCAAAAAAATTTTGCAATTTAGAACGTAAAAGGACAAGGAGAAGAAATTTTTATTAGAAAAGGAAAGCATCTTGGATGTTAAATTTCTGGAGTGTACCCAAAAATCTTGGACAAATAAATAGAAAACTAGTTTTCTATTTGTTAAAAATATAGTTAAGGAAAGGAATTTGATTATGAACAAGAGAAGTAAAAAGGTACACAGATGAATTTAAAATGTTAATTTTAGAATTGCTGGAAGAAGGAAGAACAAAAAAATCATTAGAAAAATGAATATGGGGTAGCAACGGTAACAATCAGAAAATGGGAAAAAAGAATTTAAAGGAATCATAGATAAAAAAATACAATGCTAACGAAGCTTTTAAATGAAATCATGGCCTTAAAAAAAGGCAACTGCAACAAGAAATGGAAAAAAATAAAAAAATTAGAAAAAGAGCTGGAACAAAAGGAATTAGATATTGACATATTAAAAAAAGCATCAGCCATATTGATGAAAAAAATAAGAACTGTTGACAAGTACACATTAGTAAAGACTTTATTCAATGAGTTTAATGTTTCAAAAATTAAGAATAATTAATTTAATAGGCATTAAAAAAAGCAACTATTACTACTGGATTAAAGAGGTCAAGACACAGAGGGATATAGAAAATGAAATTTTATATGGTATAATAAAAATCAATATGGCAAGATAGCAGAAAAAAACTTACGGAGCAGACAAGAATTCATAAAAAAAGCTAAGAAAAATTGGGATTAGAAGTAAATATAAAAACGAGTTAGAAGATTGATGAAGGAAAAACCAGATAAAGTCAATAATTCATAAAAAAATTTAGAAATTATAACAAATCAAAAAGATATAAAAAGAAACAACAAAAAAATATTTTAAAAAAAGAAATTTTTGATACAGAAAAAAATTAAATGAAAAAAATGGGTAAGTGATATAACATATATTTGGACAAAAAAAGGACGGATGGTGCTATTTATCAAGTATAATGGATTTGCACAGCAGAAGAATAATATCACATAAGGTTGGAAAAATTTATGGATATAAAATTAGTGATGGACACCTTAAAAAAATGGCGATATATAAAAAGAGGGGATACAACTAATCTAATAATACATACAGATAGAGGTAGCCAGTATATGAGTAAAGAATATCGTAAATTTTGTGCAGAAAAAAAGGCATAAGCATATCTTATAGTAGAAAAGGGAATCCTTATGATAATGCCTGTATAGAATCATTCCATGCAACATTGAAAAAAAGAATATGTACATAATGAAAAAAATTTGAAAAATTTAGAAAGTTTAAGAACTGGAATGTACAAGTATATAGAAATATGGTATAATAATAGCAGAATACACAGTAAAAATAGGATTTATAAGTCCAAATGAATACGAAGAAAGCCATAAAGAAAGGAAACAAAAAAATTGCTTAAAAAAATAGTCTAAATTTTTGGGGGATACTCCAATTTATTATCCAAATGGAAAGGTAAAATATTATGCGATAGCAAAGAATAATAATCAAAAAAATCCAACATTTACTCAAAAAGCCATTTCATACTATGATAATGGACAGGAAAAGGAAAACTGTGATGAAGTTGACAGTGGAATGTGGATGTGTAAAAAGTATGATAAGAATGGGAAGTTTAAAGGAGAAGTTCAGAAGGGAGGACAGCCGATAGATACAAGTAATTTTTGGACTAATTTCTTTATGGGGGTATTGAATATATTATTTCAGTAGGGCTTTTTGGCTCTGCTGATTGTTGAGGTTCTGAGTGAAAGGAGTGGAGGAAGAATGATATTTGAAAACAAGGCCAAAGACAACCTAGAAAGTCCAAAAGAGTTTACAGAAAGCGTATTTGGAGTAAGTTTTGGAATCCCAGTAAGATACGTGCGAATCCCCGAAGTAGAAGTAGTAAGCTACAATGAGAAACTAATATTGAGTGAATCATCAGAAGGAGAATTTGAATTAGTGGTTAAGCAAAGTCCAAATTTAGTAAATAGAGTTGAAGTAGGAGATCCGATATACTTCTTAGGGAAGCAGTTTAAGAATGTGCTTTCGGATAGTGTTCCGAGTGTTGAGGTGAGCATGGAAACGAAACAAAAAAAGAATCTAAACTAATAATTTTTCTTTATTTTTAATATATTTATTTTTTTGAATACAATCTATCATAAAAATATAACTTAAAAATCTTAAAATAAATTTACTATAAAAAAATTTAAATTAATAGTGAGAATTTGAAATTTTATGAAAAAGAAATTTTAAAAAAAGTAACTGAAATTTTACTGGCAACTTACTGACAACTTTTTATCTTTCAAATACACATTTTTTTAGCTAAATAACTATGCATGGGCACCATTTAAACAAAAAAATAAATATAGTATTTATATTAACATAAAGATTTATAAAGTTATTGTGGATGATTTATGTTTTTTTATTAAAAATTTCAATTTCTTGTTATGATGAAGCTGGAAATGAATTGGGGAAGACAGGAAGATACAGTTGATAATGCTGGGATAAATGAGAAATGGGAATTTAAAAGTCGCATTTATGGGAACTAAACTCGAAAGATGTGATGTTGACAATAGTATTAGGATTTTTAAAAAAATAAAAATTAAATAAAAAAACTGCACTTAAATAAATAAGAAATGCAGTTTTTTTAGTTTATTTTTAAAAAGGAAAAAAATAACTTTTTAATTTTCGTTATTCTTCAATTTCAGCAGATAGCCATTTTATAACAAAGGGTCGCTAATGCTCCACCAATTAGAGGTGCTACAATAAATACCCAAACTGATGTTAATGCATCTCCACCCATAAATAATGCTGGGCCAAAACTTCTTGCTGGATTTACAGATGTTCCTGTAAAGTGAATTCCAAAAAAATATGAATTAAAGTTAATGACAAACCGATTACTAATCCTGCAACCGCTCCATTTGAGACTTTTGAAGTGACTCCTAAAATTGCGATTACAAATACAAATGTTAAAATAATTTCAATTAATAATGATTTTCCAATACTTGCATCAAATAATCCGTTTGTACCTAATCCATGTTCTTTTTCCAATCAATGACATTAAGATAAATGCTCCAAAAGATTCCTCCTAAAAAAATTGAGCAATAACATATCCAATAAAGTCTTTAATGCTCATTTTTCCTGATAATAAAACTCCGATCGAAACTGCAGGGTTGATATGGCATCCTGATATGTTTCCGATTGAGTAGGCCATTGCTACGATTGATAATCCAAATGCAAAGGCTGTTGCTAAGTAGGCGACATTGACTTCGCTACCTTTTGTACCTAAAACTGCTGCAGTTCCACAACCGAATAGAACTAGGACAGCTGTACCAATAAATTCTGCTACATACTTTTTCATTGTACTTTTCCTTCCTTTTTTTAATTTTTTGAATTAATTAATATTATACTTTTAAAAATAATGTGATTTTTGTTATTATTCTATTATAATATTCTTGTTTTTTTAGGAATATATTCAAATTCTTTTGATATTAGTATTTGATATATTTGATAACTTAAGTTTTTTTACCTGCTTCAGGATATTTGTTTTTACTAAATTTTAAGTTTACATAGTTATCAAAGGTTTATTGTTCTCAATATTAAATTTCATTAAATTAAAAATTATATTTTATTTATTGACAAAAAGTCTTTAATCTTTGTAAGTAAATCTGGTATCAAAGGGAATAATAAAAAAATACTCCAATTAATTTAAATCAGAGTATTTTTTTATTTAAATATAATATAATTTTTTTATCAATCTTTATTTTTTTATGATTGCCAGAATTTTTCAATTTTTCAAATTTACTGAAAAAAATCTTTTTATTTTATCTTTAAATGAATGTGCTTTTTTTGTAATTTTTTTCTTATTGTCAAGCGAACCGTCAAATTCACGTAAAATTTCCTTTTTGCTTGTCAGTAAGATTTGTTGGAGTTTCTACTTTTTATTTCTACAATTTCATCTCCTCTGTTTTCACTTCGGCTATATTTTATTCCTTCATTTTTCAATCTAAAGATTTTTCCGTTTTGAGTTCCTTCTGGAATTACAATTTTTTTCTTACCATTAAGTGTAGGCACTTCTACTTCGCCACCTAAAATAGCTGTTGTCATTTTTAAAGGAACTTCACAACGAATGTCATATTCACTTATTCTATCAAAAATATCATGTTTTGCAACAGTTATATATACTCTTAAATCTCCAAAGATTCCACCGTTTGCTCCTGCATCTCCACATCCTCTTACTATTAATTTTTGTCCAGTTTGAAGACCTGACGGGAATCTTACCTTTTTCGTAAATGTTTCTCTTTCCAAACCTGTTCCATGACAAGTATGACATTCTTTTTCAGGTATTTTTCCAGTTCCGTGACACTTATCACATTCCTGTATTCCGCTTGCCATTCCAAATAATGTTCTTTGCTGAACTTTTATATGTCCCGAACCATTACATTTATCACATGTTTTTGTACCGTGTCCAGGTTCAGCACCGCTTCCATGACAAGTGTGACATTGTCCATTTCTTTTATATTTTAATTCTTTTTCTACACCAAAAGCCACTTCTTCAAGAGTTAATACCAAGTTGTATCTTAAATCATCTCCTCTATGCACTTTTGGTCCTTGACTTTGAGCTTGACCTCTTCCACCAAAAAAACTTCCAAAGCTTCCAAAAATATCTCCTAAATCTTCAAAATCAAATCCGCCAGCACCGCCAAAACCTTGTCCACCGAAGCCTTGTCCACCAAAGCCACCTGCTCCAGCTCCTCCATTTTCAAATGCCGCATGTCCATACTGGTCATAAAGTAGCTCTTTTTTTGCGGATCGCTTAATACTTCATTTGCTTCCTGTACTTCCTTAAATTTGGCTTCAGCTTCAGGATTATCCTTATTTCTATCTGGATGATATTTTTTCGCCATACTCCTATACGCTTTTTTTATATCCTGTTCCGAAGCGTTTTTAGGTACGCCAAGCACTTCATAATAATCTTTTTTTGCCATTTTTTTTATTTTTTTATCCTTTCCACTTCTGCAAATTTTATTTTTTTATCTTTATTTTACTTCAAATTATCCATATTCAAATTAATAAGGTTAAATCATTAAATACTTCCAACAAGGCTTATAAGTCCAAATAATAACCACATAGAGTCACTAATGTCATAAAGACTTGTTAAATCGAATAAACTTGTTGGATGTTCAAAAAAATAATACAACAACAATGGTAATAAGTAAATATAAAAACTCCTCTTAGAGGATCCTTTCCCTTATCGGTTTCTTTTTATTTTTATGAAAAAAATTGAACTAACAGAAATAAATATATAAGCTCCAAATAAAAAAATGTCTTTAATACTGAACCTACTTTTTATTAGGTAAATTATTGTAAAAAAATACTACATCTGTAACACCATTTTCAAATCCTGGCTTTTACATTTTTTTATACATAAGAAAACATATTGCTAAAACAATTAAAAAAATAAGCAAATATAAAAAAATATGAATTTTTTTGGAAAAGAACGATGAATATTTGGAAGCCAACATTCCAAAAAGAGATTGAACCTACAAAAATTTGCCAACCTACTTGTTCTGTCCTTAAATATATTTATCATTTTCACATCCTTCTATTATAATATTCCACAAATATTTTCTAATTATCAGAAATTTATAATTTTTTTTATTTTCTAATATCGAACTAGTGAACTACTCCCGCTTTTTAGAAGCGAGAGCTTCTTGGGAAGTATCTGCGCATGACTAGCCAAATATATTTACTAAGCTCTTCGGGCAGTCCCTGCCCTGTTTTTTTATTTCCTAATATTTCAACATTTCTTTTCCAACATCTCTTATATTAAGTGCCTGCATTATAATCTCTATCAATCTCAATTCTACAGCACTCACATTTATAACTTCTCTTCAATATTTTATACAAAAAAATTGTATCATAGATATATACTTTTTTTCAATTTTTTTACAAAAAAAGCAATTCATCTCCCACTTATAGAAAAGCCTACGACTTCTTGCTATCTTTTTTTGTTAAAAATCTCAAATATAATAACTATAACTTTTTTTAGTTCAATTTTAGAATAGTTTACTATAAAGCTCAATAGCTAAATTATAATTATTTAATAATTAGCTTAAAAACTAATTAGGTATATTATAACTCAATTTTTCAATAAATCCAATATAAAAATTTAAATTTTTGTTTATTTTTTTCCTTCTGATCACTAATTTTGCAAAAAAACTCTTTTTCCAACTTCCAATTTCAAAATTCCTGTTTTTTTCTTCTAGTTTCCCGCTTGTATTCTCAAAATCAGAAATTCCATACCAAGGCTCTATGCACACAAACGGAGCTTTCGACTTGCTCCAAAATGCAACATAAGGAAAAACCTTTATATTCAACACTTAACTCTTTTTGAATTTTTTTACTATTTTTTTATCACAACCTTTTCTGATTTCAAGCCTTCAAAAAATTATCGCATCATCATCAAACACTGTTTCAGTAATATGCAATTTATTTTTCATTATTCAGGCAGTTTGCCTTTTTCATCTAAAAACAAGCCCTTTTTTTCATTCAATTTATATTTCTTTGAAGTCTCATTTTTTTCTCAAATTCCAAATAATAATCACTCAATTTTATGTCATCATTTACATCAAGTACAAATGCAGGATGTGTTCCAAGTGAAAAAAATACATATCAGAATCATTTTTATTTACAACATTATACTCAATTTCCAAAGTATTTCCAACAATTATATAAGTCATAAACAATTCAAACTCAAACGGATACTTATCTAAAGTTTCCTTATTTGAAGAAAACCTAAACTTCAAAGAGTTTTCAGTCTTCTCAACCAGTTCAAAATCCTCAGTCCGAGCAAACCCATGCCGTGTAGAAATTTTATACTCTTTTCCATTGAAACTATAAGCCCCATTTTTTTTATAGTTCCAACAAACGGAAATAGCACAGGCGAACTAGCAGCCCAAAATTCAGGCTTCCTATCCCACATAAACTCTTCTCCATCCACTTTATAACTTCGTAATTCCGCGCCTCTATCTGCAACTGCAATTTTAACATTCCCATATTTTAGGGTATTTATTGTACTTTCCATCTTTTAACACATCCTCTATAAAGAATTTATTCTTACCATAACCTCAATTCCAAATCCAATAATTCCAGACACTTTTTTTAAAAAAATCAATTATTTCTACAAAAGAAGGAGAACAACTTCCCCTTCCTTCATAATATTCTTATTTAAATTTCTTATTTTTTAAAATTAATCTACAACTTCCGCATCTTCTACATCATCAGCACCAGAGTTGTTATTTTCTCCAGCTGTTTCTCCACCTTGTGCTCCTTGTTGTGCTTGAGCTGCTTCTTGGTACATTCTAGTTGCAAATCCTTGAGATACTTTCGACAATTCTTCGATTCCTTTTCTGATTGCTTCGATGTCGTCTCCATCTTTTACTTTCTTCAATTCTTCGATTGCTTTTTCGATATCTTCTTTTTCAGTTCCTTGCAATTTAGATTCATTTTCTTTTATAGTTTTTTCAGTTGCAATTACTAATTGGTCAGCTTGGTTTCTAGCTTCTACTAATTCTTTAAATTTAGCATCTTCAGCTTCATTTGCTTCAGCATCTTTTTTCATTTTTTCGATGTCTTCTTTAGACAAATTAGATGAACCAGAAATTGTTACTGTGTTTTCTTTTCCTGTTCCTAAATCTTTAGCAGATACATGCACGATACCATTTGCATCAATATCAAATGTTACTTCGATTTGAGGTACTCCTCTTGGTGCAGGTGGGATATCGTTCAAATTAAATTCTCCTAATTTATGGTTGTCAGCCGCTCTAGCTCTTTTCCCCTTGCAATACAACGATTGATACTGCTGGTTGATTATCTGCTGCTGTTGAGAATACTTGTGATTTTTTAACTGGCACAGTAGTATTTCTATCAATGATCTTAGTAAATACACCACCCATTGTTTCAATTCCTAATGATAATGGAGTTACATCTAATAACAATACGTCTTTAACATCTCCCATTAATACTCCACCTTGGATAGTCTGCTCCTGCTTTGCTACAACTTCATCAGGGTTAATTGATTTATTAGGGTTCTTTTTCCAAAGAATGATTTAACCCATTCTTGAACTGCTGGGATTCTTGTTGATCCACCAACTAATAAGATTTCATCAATTCCACTTGGATCTAAGTTTGCATCTTCTAACGCTTGTTTAACAGGCCCTTTAGTTGCTTCAACCAAGTCTTTTTGTCAATTCATCAAATGTCTGCTCTAGTTAATTTCTTTTCCAAATGTTTTGGTCCACTTGCATCCATTGTGATGAATGGTAATGAAATTTGTGTTTCTAATGTAGTTGACAATTTTTTCTTAGCATCTTCTGCTGCATCTTTCAATCTTTGAATTGCCATTTTATCATTTCTTAAATCAATTCCAGTTTCTTTTTTTAAATTCATCAGCTAACCAGTCAATAATTTTTTGGTCAAAGTTGTCTCCACCTAAGTGGTTATTTCCTGAAGTTGAAATAACTTCTACTACTCCATCTCCAATTTCTAGTACTGATACGTCAAATGTACCTCCACCTAAGTCAAATACTAACACTTTTTCTTCTTCTTTTTTTCTTATCTAATCCATAAGATAATGTCTGCTGCTGTTGGTTCATTAATAATTCTTTTTTTACTGTAAGTCCTGCAATTTCTCCTGCATCTTTAGTTGCTTGTCTTTGAGCATCAGTAAAGTAAGCTGGTACAGTGATTACTGCTTCTGTTACAGGTTCACCTAAATAACTTTCTGCATCTTTTTTCAATTTTTTCAAAATCATTGCTGAAATTTCTTGTGGTGTATAATCTTTTCCATGAATATTTACTTTATAATCTGATCCCATTTGTGTTTTTAATTGAAATTACTGTTGAATCAGGATTTGTAATTGCTTGTCTTTTAGCAATTTCCCCAACTATAATTTCTCCATTATCTTTGATATTTACTACTGAAGGTGTAGTTCTTCCTCCATCACTATTTGGTATTATCGCAAAGTTTCCACCTTCCATAACTGCCACGCAGACTGTTTGTTGTCCCTAAATCTATTCCTATTATTTTTACTCATATATATCATTCTCCTTAATTTTCAATTTATTTAATTTTTTTATAAAAGTCTCATTTTAAATCCAATTTTTAAATCCATTTTTTTGAATTTTCAAATTATAACTTTTTACAAAAATTACTTTTTTTTATTAACTGTTACCATCGCTGGTCTAATAACTTTTCCTTTCAACTTATATCCTTTTTGAAACACTTTCACAATAACATCATTGTCTAAATTTTCCACATTTTCAGTCATCATCGCTTGATGTTCATAAGGATTAAACTTCACACCTTCTGCTCGCTTCCAATTCTTCAACACCTTCTTCAGTCAAAAAGATTTCTCAGATTTCTCAAAAATCATATTAACTCCTTTCAACCAATGCGTCAAAGTTTTTTTAGTTTCAGCAGAAGCTTGTTCAGCTCTTTCTAAATTATCAATATTATCTAATAATTTTTGTAATAATTCCTTCAGAAGCATATTTTTTTCATTTCAGCAACTTCATTTTCTTTTTCTTTTTTTGTGAAGTTTTTGAAATTCAGCTAATTTTTCTTGTATAAGAACTCTTCCATTCTTCCAAGTCCGCCTCAAGTTTTGCGATTACTTCGCAAGGATTTTCTTCTTTAACTTCTTTTTTTCAGAATCATCAGCTTTAGCTTCTTTAGTTTCTTTATCTAGCGTTTCTTTTTGCTTCTTTTTCTAAATCTTTTTCAGACATTTAAAAACCCCGCTCTCTTTATTGTTTATTTTTTTGATTTAATAATTGATTTACTTCTTCTGCTACATATTCAACTAATCCAACTGTTTTTTTGAATATTCCATCCGCTTTGGCCCAATTACACCGATAATTCCTCTCGCATTATTTAACGTATAAACTGAAAAACACGAATGAGAAGTCTTCAAGTCCTGCAATTTTCAAATCTTCTCCAAAAAATTACATTTACCTCTCCATCCTTAAACTCTTCCATTTGCAAAAAAACTGTGAAAAATACATTTCGCAAATCATTTGGGTTATTAAACAATTTTACACGATTTATAATGTTCATAATATCAGATGTATTGTTTTTCAATAAGATTCGTTCCGCCTTCAAAAAAATAACTTTCCTTCATCTGAAATCCCGTTGCCTTGAAAATCGCTTTGTGAAAAATAAATTTGTATTTGTGAAAAAAATCCTTTAAATCAGATAATGTAAAAATACTGACTATTTACAATTTTTTCATTTAAAAAAATTATTTATTTTCTCAACTTCGCTTTCAGTTACAGGATTTTCCAAAAAGATATTCAAATTTTTTGTAAGGGATGAATTCATTACAACCACAGCAAGTACAGTCGTGTCATTAATATGCACCAGTTTTACTTTTTTTACACCTTCCTGCGTAAATGCCGGCTCTAAAACGACTCCAGCATATTGACTAATCTTTGACAATAACCTGGATGTTTCTTCAAATATCATATCAATTTGATTCATCCGTTTATTGTACGCCTGCATGACTTTCGCCTTTTCTTCTTGGGAAATATCCCTAATTTTCAAAAGCTCATCGACATACAGCTTATATCCTTCACTTGTCGGAATACGTCCAGAAGATGTATGTGTTTTTGCAATCAGACCCTTATCTTCCAAATCTGCCATTGTATTTCTGATAGTGGCTGAAGACACTCCAATATTATATTTCTTCTCAAGTGTCCGTGATCCCACGCTCTCGCCAAATTCCAGATAATGTTTGATAATAGCCTTTAAAATTAATTGCTCTCTATCATTCATCTCGGCACCTTCCTTATTTTTTGTTAGCACTCTCTAACTTAGGTTGCTAACTACAAATATATAATATTACATTTTTTTCAAATTTGTCAACACTTTTTTTAAAAAAATTTTTTTCATTTTTTTAAAAAATTTAATTAAAATCAAGAAAGCATTATAAATAGGCTATTCATGACAGTTTTAAATATTTAAATAAATAAACATTTTCAATTGATATGCTAAAAATTATAAAAAAATTTTTATGATAAATTTACTGAAAAAGTATCAAGTAATGTAATTGACAAAATGTTTATATTTTTTTGATAAAAATTGAAAAAAAGTATTTAAAAAAAGGGGGAATTATTATGAAAAAAAGGAAAAAGAAATTACCGATTGGATTATCTGATTTTAAAGAAATTATAGAATACGATTACTATTATTTTTGACAAAACTAAATTTATTGAAAAATATTTTTAGAAGATCGTTCAAAAGTAAAATTATTCACTCGTCCAAGACGATTTGGGAAAAACACTGAATATGTCGATGTTGAAATATTTTTTTGATGTTAAAAAAATAAAGATGAAAAACAAAAAAACTTATTTGAAGGACTTAATATTTCTAAAAGTGAATATTTTTAATAAACAAGGGAGTTTCCCGTAATTTCAATTTCATTTAAAGATTATAATGAAAAAAACTGGAAAAGCGGATTTAGAGAAGTTAAAGGAATTATTGAAAGGCTTTATACAAAAATATAAATTTTTAACTGAAAAAAATGGACGAAATTGAGATTGAAAAAAATTTAATTCAGTAAGAAGAACTTTAGATTTAGCAGATTGGAAAAAAATTCTTTTGTTAAATTTGTCAAAAATATTTATATGAATATTATGGGAAAAAAAGGTGATTGTATTAATTGATGAGTATGATCAGCCAATAATAAATTCCTATATAAATGGTTATTACAACGAAACTATTGATTTTTTTCAAAAGTTTTTACGGATCTGTTTTGAAAGATAATGAATATCTTGAAATGAGTGTAATAACTGGAATTTTTAAGAGTTGCGAAGGAAAAATATTTTTTTCAGGGTTGAATAATTTGGAAGTTCATACGATTTTTGGATAGTGAATTTACGGAATATTTTGGGATTATGGAAAATGAAGTTGAAGATGCTTTGAAAGATTTTGGTTTGGAATATGAGTTGGAAGATGTTCAAAAATGGTACAATGGTTATTTGTTCGGAGATACAAAAGTGTATAATCCTTGGTCGATTATTAATTTTTTTGAAAAAAAGGGGAAATTGCGACCTTATTGGGTGAATACGAGCGGTAATGGATTGATTCAGCTGTATTTGGAAAAAAATTGAAGAATGAGATTTTTGATGAGTTTTCAAGACTTTTTAAATAAAGAAAATATTTTTTTGAAACGATTAATGATAGTATGACTTTTGGAAATTTAGAAGCTAATTTTTGAGAAAAAAATATGGAACTTATTTTTTTCATAGTGGATACTTAACTTTAGCCAAAAAACGATGAAGATGAAGAAGAAGTTTATTTGAAAAATTCCAAATGAAGAAATTTTGAAGATGTTTTCTAAAATGTTTATAGAAGTTTATTTTAGAGATTCTAATAATTTTTTTCAAAAATTTACTAATGCATTAAAAAAAGTGGAGATATTGAAAAAAATTTAAATTTGAACTGAATAAAAATTTTTATTGGAAAAATACTGGAATTTTTTTGATGTAAATGGAAATTATAAAAGAGCAATTTTATCATGGATTGATGTTGGGGTTGATTTTGAAATTAAGAAATGAATATGAAATTACATCAAATGGCTTTTGCAGGAAAAAGGTAGATATGACTTGCTTTTTGAAACCTAAAAAAATATTTTTAGGAGGAAGAGAAGGAATAATTTTTGAGTTAAAAAAATTGTGAATTTAGTTGAAAAAAATTAGAAAAAAGATAATTTTAAAAAAACTTGAGAAAGAATGCGAGATTGCATTAAGACAAATTGATGAAAAAAATATTCTTCAGTTTTTGAGAAACGCTGGGATTGAGAAAGTTTTTGAAGATTGGGATTGCATTTTTTTGGGGAAAAGAATTTGAAGTGAAGTCTGAAATAGATTATTGTTAAATTTTAATACTATTTCCTATTAGAGTAATAGATTTGTTATAAATTCTGTTTAATAAGAGGTTTTAATTTATTGCCATAAAAAAATAAATAAAAATATAATTTCTATTTTTTTCAAATGGGATTTATTATAAATAAGGTTAGATGTTAAGAAACAAAAGGCTGCTTTAGAATTAGCAGTCTTTTTTTATAGTGAAAAAAATTTTTTTGGATTTTTAAGAAACATTATTTTATTTTTTTAAAAAGTTAAATAATGAGATATAATATTAGTGAATTAATTTTTTTATAAAAAAAGTCTGCCAATTATGACAGATTTTTTTGTAAAAAGTATTCATAATTTTGTGTAAATCATATATAATCAAATAACATAGAGGTTTTAATATATTTATATAAAAATATTACACACTCTCTTTTATCGTATTACGAGAGTATTAATAATCTATTATAATTATTATTGGAACTAATGTGTTTATAAAAAAACATAGTCTTTAAATTTTATTTATTTTTATTTTTATTTCATAAGCTAAACCATAATCTCTCATAGCGATTTGTTTTGCTTCTTGCAAGTTTTTAGCTTCAATATAAACTATTACTTGTTTTTTTATTTTGTCTATCAATTAATCTTATTGCATATTTTTGCCATTAATTTCTCCTTTTTTTAATAATCTTTATTTCTAAAACTTTCCCAAAAAAATATCATTCTAAGAAATAATAAAACTACTATTATTATAGAAAAAAACTAGCTGTTGCTTCCATTTCTAATACTTCACCTAATAATGTTCCACCACCTACAGCAACTACTATATTAGAAATTATTAACTTAATATAGTATTTTTTTGTCTTTCTTCATTTTTTTAGTAAAAAAATTACTTTTTAAAAACATCTAAAAAAATGTATATTGCTATTATTGCAATTAAATATTTTTCCACTTTCATCCATAATTTTTTTCCTTTCTAAAAAATAGATTTTTTTAATATATAGTAGTATTATACCCCCGTATTTGATTAATATTTTTAAAAAAATTAATTTTTTTATTAAAAAGAAATAATTGCTTAGTTATTATAAATTAATATTTTAAATAAAAATTACTTTTAATACTATTTCCTGTTTAAAAAAAGCAAATATTTATTTTAATTATTTGTAGGAATAAATATCAGGTTTAATCTGCTAAAAAAATATTTACAATGTATTCGTCATTCAAATGGGGTCTAGTATGAATAACAAAAATTAAAAAGATTGTTTTAGTAGTAATACCAAAAACAATCTTTGTATATAAATTTTTAAAAATAATTCTTATTTGATGTATTTTTTAATAAAAAATTTATTTTTCTCTAAAAATACTTTTCAATTCCATTTACAATCCCTTTTTACCATCACATTTTGAAAGTCAGGAGAAGCCATTTTTCTGTCTTCCTCAGGATTTGTCATGAATCCCATTTCTAGTAATGTGTTTGTAACTGTTGACCAGTTTGTTCCTGTCAGGTCATCTCTGTAGGAAACACCTCGGCTTTTGAAGCCTGTTGCTTTTGTGTATTCTGACAGGATTGCTTTTGAGAATTTATCGCTTGATTGCTGTACGCTTTTTGTGTACGGATTTTTAGATGATGATGTAAGTACAGTTGCTCCTCTGGTACTGCTTCCTCCTGCATCTGCATGTAATCTTAAATATACATCGCAGCCTGCTTTATTTGTCATTAGGGCTCTTTCTTTGTTGCTTATGTTTACATCGTTTTTTTCTCTTACCATAAATACTGAATAGCCTTTAGCTTTTAGAGCATCTCTTAATTTTAAACCTATTTCAAGGGCTAGCTGATATTCAGGCTTTTTAGTTGCAACACCTCTTGTTCCGTAAGCTACTTTTGGTTTTCTTTTGCTTGAACCAGGAGCTATTTCTTCAGTTTGCATATTTCCTTTTGCTTGGTGTCCTGGATCGATACATACTTTTTCAGCTGCATTTGCCAATCCTGAAATGCTTTGCTAATTAAGATTGCTAATTTTAATAATAATTTCATAGTTGATTCCTTTCTTTTTTTTATTTTTTTAAATTTATTTATTTTATTATTTGAGTATAAAAAAATTAGATTTTTTTAGTGTTTATTGTCTGATAAAAAAATAGAAATTTTTAAAATTATTAAAAAAAGCATTGAAAATTTTTTTCACTTAGTTTATTACAAAACAAATTTAATCGTAGAGATATGCGACTCCTGTAAAGTATAGATTTCTATATCCATTTCCTTCAAAGTATACTCTGTAAACACTTCCATATCCAGCTGGTGCGAAAAGGATAGCTGCTGAAAATTAAATCTTTTTCCCTGATTCTAAACTTACGCAAGTATCATCTGATACTACTCTACAACGTTCTACGTATCTTGAGAAACCAAGAACACCAAATAATAAAAAAATATCCCTAATATTAATTTTTTTCATAATTAATCACTCCTCAACATAATTTTATAGGATGTTACAATTAATATATTTAATAATTTTTAAAATTTGTGATTAATTTTTTTACCAAACAATAAAAAAATATTCCTCAAATTTTAAATATACAAAAAAATTAAGGTGTATTATATTATATCCTAATTATATTTGATTACCATTTTAATTTTCATTATATAAAAAGTTAATGAAAAAAATATAATTATTATTTTATCGAATATCTCATCAAGTATCGTTCAACATTGTCCCCGTATTCGTTATCTAAATTATCTACTATTTCAAATCCCAATTTTTTTCATAAATTCTTTTTCGCAGTAAAGTTATCCATATCAACAGTAAGTTCTATTTTTTTATTCCCATTTTCCTTCAAAGTTTCCATTACAAATTGAAGAAGTATTCTCGCATATCCGTTTTTTTGAAATTTTTGGGACAGTAGAAACTCCATAAACATAAGCAATTTCCCTGTCAAAACTGCTTAAAACCTCAATAACCGACATTAATTCATCCTTACTGTCTTTATCATCGCTTAACATTGCAAAAACTTTTTCCATATTTGGCAAATGGCTTAATATTCCAGTTCCCAACAGTTGCTTCTCCAAAAAAACTTTGTTTTCATGTTCTACAATTTTAAATAACAAATCTGAATCTTTTTTTGCATCCAGAATTTTTTTATTTTATAATTTTTTTTCATAAAATCTCTTTCTTTTTTTTCTTTTTTTAATAATAACTTTTTTTAGTAATTCACTTTATACAGATATAACCCTTCTGAAGGTGCTAAAAATCTTTTTTTATTATCAGCATCAGGATTTTTTTCAGCCTTTTTATAATGTAATCTTCTTTTTTTCTTTTTCCAAAAATAAACAGCAAGTGCTGAGCCAATCATAATTCTGACCATAGTTTTTAAAAAAATCCATTTCCGCAAATTTCAATATTTACCTGATTTTTTTCCCGAATTTTTTTATCATAATAGCATTTTATATAAAAAAATTTCTCTCACAGGATTTCTATAAGCCTTATCCTTTTTTTCATAAAACTGCTGAAATCGTGTTTTTCCAATAAAAGGAGTCCATTATTTTCTGAAATTTTTTTCCGCCTCCACTTTTTCTTTAAGACCAGTTATGTAATTTGACTCAAATGGCGTAATATCCTTCTCTGCTCTCATAATATATAAATAAGCTCGATTTTTTTAGCATCAAAACGTGCATTAAAATTTTCATTTGCTTCTGTGATATTTAAAATTTTAACCTCACCTTTCAAAGATTTATTAATTTGCCTTTTTATTGCTTCCAGAGGAATATTGCCGTCAATTAGAAAAATTAGAAACTTGTTCCATTGCATGAACTCCCTTGTCAGTCCTTCCTGAAGAAATCATATTTATATTTTGAGAAAAATGCTTTTTAAAATTACTTTTTCAATTTCTCCTTGAACAGTTTTTACGTTATTATCCTTTTGCCTTTGAAATCCTAGAAACTTGCTTCCATCATATTGGTAAATGATTTTTACATTTCTTTTTTTCATATTTTTTTCCTTTTTTTATTTTTTTTATTTTTTTCTTTTTTTATATTGTATCGTTAATTTTGTCTAAAGTAAAGGTAAAAAAATAAAAAAATTTAGAAAAGATTATGCAGAAAATCTATCTTGTAATTTAAAAATGAAAAAGGTATATAATAAATTATAAAAAAAGTTTAAGGAGTCAGTTTATGTTACAAAGTTTTTTTATGGCGTTATTCAAGTGAAACATTATCAAAATGGACGTTTGCGATTGCAGACGGAAGTGTTAAAAGGATGACGAAGAGTTGAAAGAGGAATTTTTTTAAATAATATTCAGAGAATAAACAGGGATAAATTCTGTGGAAATTAATTCTATTACTGGAAGTATTCTGATTTATTTTGATGAAAAAAAGTTATTGAAAGTTCTTTTTTTGTATTTGGTAGTGTTGAGATTGCTTCATTTGGATGAGGAAGCCTTGAAAAAAATAAACCTGGGAGAATAAAAGAGTTGTTAAAAGCAGATATTTGAATCAGCAGATATGGCTGTTTATAACAAGAGTAAAGGTTATTTGGATTTGAAGACATTAACTGCAGGTATTTTTTTATTTTTTTATGGAATAAAAAAATTATGGAAAGTTCCAGGATTACCTAAAGGAGCTACATTGTTATGGTGGGCTTCTAGACTTTTATCAGACGAGAAAAAGAAAAATAGTAGACAAAAAAATTGAAAGGGAAAAAAGATGTTAGAAAATTTTTTTTAGAACAACATATCTGATGTTTAATCAGATAAAGGTAGTGCACAGTATTCCTGGAAGACTTAGGCTATTTGTTCCAAATTTATCAAAAAGTTCCAGAGGAATTAAAAAAATATGATAATGAAGTAAAAAAACTTATTTTATCAAAAAAAGGGATAAAAAAGTGTTGAATACTCGTATATAACGAATAAAATTTTTGCTTTATTATGATCCAAATTTGATTTCAGAAAAGGAAATACTTGAATGGATGAACAAAGTTTGGAAAAACGGTTATCAATCATCCTGAATTGTATGAAAATAAATCCTTGAAAGGAAATAGAAGATAATTTGGAAGTTTTTTTATGATTTGATAAAAAAACTTTAAGTTTTGACGGAAAAAGGAAAAAGAAAGGGAAAATTTTTATGGCTATTAGAAATTATTTGCTGAATTGTGAAATCTTACATGAAATTCGTGGAAGAATTAGAATTCGTTCAAGAGCGTTAAAAACATCTTGGCGTTCACAAAGAAGAAATAACAAAGCGTTTAATGCAAGTTCACTATAAAAAAAGTGTTGAAATTTCAACTATTACAGGTTCTGTACTTATTTATTTTGATAACTTTTTCGTTAACTGGAGAAAAATTTTTGTATCTTTGCTTCAAAAATACATTGAATGGGTATTTGGTGGATATTTACAAAAAAATGAGAAAAAAACAAGCATCGAATAAATATGTGATAGAAAGACGATTACAGGAAGAATCACCAAAAAGAGATTATGAAAAAAATATTGGAGCGGCAGTATTATTGCTTTTGCTTCCAGGTCCAAAAACGAAATTGACTGGAATTAGAAGATTATTTAATTACAAAACTATTTCAACAATTTCTTTGGCATTGCCTGTTTTAAAAAATGGAATTTTATCATTGATTCATAATAAGCGTCCGAATGCGGATACATTGAGTTCTACGGCAATTGTAAGTAGTATTGCTTTAGGAAGTGAGCGAACAGCTTTGACAATTATGATTTTAGAAAGAATTGCAGAACTTTTGACAGCTTATACTATGAAAAAAACTCGTGGTGTAATTAAAGATATGCTAAGTGTTGGAGAAAACTATGTTTGGAAAGCGTCTGAAGATGAAGACCAAGTGGCGAAAAAAGTTCCAATTGAAGAAATTAAAAAAGGTGATTTGATACTTGTTCAAACTGGAGAAAAAATAAGTGTCGATGGAACAATTGAAAAGGGAAGTGCGGTAATTGACCAATCGGCGATTACTGGAGAATATATGCCTGTTAAAAAGGAAACAGGACAGGAAGTTTTTGCTGGAACGCTTTTGAAAAGTGGAAATATTACTGTAAGAGCTGAAAAAAAGTTGGAGATGACAGAACTGCTTCAAGAATTATAAAATTGGTGGAAGATGCTTCATTTAACAAAGCGGACATTCAATCTTACGCCGATGCATTTTCTGCGCAGTTGATTCCGTTAAATTTCCTTCTTGCCGGAATAGTTTATGCTTCAACTAGAAATTTACAAAAGGCATTGAGTATGCTTGTAATTGACTATTCATGCGGAATAAGATTGTCGACAGCGACAGCATTTTCTGCTTCAATTAATACAGCTGCTAAAAACGGAATCTTGATTAAAGGAAGCAATTATTTGGAAGAACTTTCAAAGGCTGATACTGTAATATTTGATAAAAACTGGAACAATTACAGAAGGAAAACCTAAAGTTCAAACAGTAAAAACTTTTGCTAAAAATATGAAAGATAATAGAATGATTGCATTAGCTGCGGCTGCTGAAGAAACTTCTACACACCCTTTGGCAAGTGCGATTTTAAACGAAGTAAGAAATAGAGGATTAAAAATACCACGACATAAAGAAGATGTAATTAGAGTGGCAAGAGGAATCGAAACTTATGTAAATAAGGATATTATTCGTGTGGGAAGCAGAAGATACATGGAAGAAAAATAATATTTCGGTAGAGATGTCAGTTGACGTGGTAAAAAGGAATGCAAAAATAATGGAGAAATCGTTATTTATGTGGCTAAAAAAATGAGAATTTAATCGGTGTAATTGGAGTTTCTGATCCACCAAGGGAAAAATATCAAAAAAAGCTATGAACCGTTTGAGAAATCAAGGAATAGACGATATTGTGCTACTTACAGGAGATTTGAGACAACAGGCTGAAACCATTGCAAATAGTATGTCGATGGATAGATACGAATCTGAATTGTTACCAGAAGATAAGGCAAAAGATATATTGAAATTCCGTTCAATCGGATCAAAAGTTATTATGATTGGAGATGGAATAAACGATGCTCCAGCTCTTTCTTACGCAAATGTAGGAATAGCACTTGGAAGCACTAGAACAGATGTCGCAATGGAAGCTGCCGATGTTACAATAACTTCTGACGATCCGTTGTTAATACCAGCTGTAATCGGTTTAGCTAAAAAAATACTGTAAAAAAATTATAAAAACAAAAATTTTTGTGATGGCGATTGGAATAAACAGTTTTGCACTTGTATTAGGTGCGACAGGATTGTTGCCAGCAATATATAGTTCAGTTTTACATAATTCAATAACAATTTTAGTAGTTGGAAATTCATTAAGACTTTTAAAAATATGATGTCAATAAATAGAATTTTTTTGTGGCGTATCTGATTTTGGAGGAAATTATATGAAAAAAATTAACTTTGACGGTATTGCATAAGTTACCGAATCGTGTCAGATTTAAAGTTTCACACGAAATTATTGACACAAAAAAATTTTTTTGAAACAATAAAAAGTTGGAGCAAAAAAAGTACAGCGTTACGATATAATAAAACTATAAATACATTGCTTATAACTTTTGAGCCAGAGGAAATTACGATTGATGAAGTGATTTATCGAACTGCGACAGCATTATCAGTTGAGCACGGCATGACTTCGGTAAAATTAGTGGAAGATTTTGAAGAAAAATCAATAGATTCGTTGTCTGTATATTCTGGAGCTGCGATTTTGCTTTCTTTTCTTGTACGGACTTGGAAAAAAAGTAAAATTGAAAAATTACAATTGGATATAAACAATTTTACAGCGGGACTTACAACAGCGGCAATTATGGAACACGCCTACATGGAAACACAACGAAAAGGTTTCTTTGACATTGAAATTTTACCAGCATTGTATCTTTTAAGATCCTATATGGCGAATAGATCAGTTACAGCAATAGCACTTATGTGGCTTACAACTTTTGGACGACACCTTGTATTAAATAATGTATCGAATAAAGAAGTGAGAATTTATCGGTTAAAAAGCTGAAAATGGGAAAATTCCATTATGTTGTGGATGTGAAAAAATGATAAAAACTATTGAGAATGTAAGTGATTTAATAGATCATATATTCTTTAGCAAGAGATCAGATGAAGATTCGGATGATAAATATATAGCTTTGAAATAAATTGTAATTTAAAGTAAAAAGGATTTAACAAAAGATATTAGGAAATTACTAGATTCTAAAAATAGGAGTAATTCACATGGTTATAAAAAAATATAATAAATAAATTAAAAAAATTTGGAGGTAATAAAATGATAAAAATTCGGAAGTATAAAGAAAGAGCATTTAGTGGGAGCGGCAGTTGGAGTGGGAACAGTTGCAGTTGGTTACTATTTATACAAAAAAATCAAAGTAAAGTTGACAGTTTTTTTAAGAAAACAAGGGGATAAATATAAAAAAACATCTTCAGAAGCAACTTACGATAACATGAATCTTGAAGAATTGATGACAACAAAAAGAACATCTTGAAGATTTAATTGCTGAAAAAGAACTTTCTACAAATACTGCTGTTTCAGAAACAGTTGTGGAAGTTGAAGAAAAAAATAGTTGATTTTTTTAAGATTAAGTTGATAAAAATTAATTAAAAATTAGAGTTTAAATAAATAGACCAGTTGTAATTTTTGAGTTCAATTTTAAAAGCAGTTTTTGCTGCAATTAAATATAAAAAAAGTTTATGAAATAGTGCAAGAATACTCGGAATTTTAGTTGTGAGATGAATTGCATGAAAAATTTAGTAAGCATATGGAAAAAAATTTTTAGTAGATAAAATGTAGAATATGTAATATAATATCTTTGATTGAAGACTGTAATGGAGTATTAAATATTCTAAAGAAAAAGTAAAGTTGTGGACTTAAATGTTGTCCTATACAATAGGGGCGAGCTGAACACGCCTAAAAGAATAAGGATAGTTGTTGTGCTATCAAACTTCTTAGAAAATTTTTAAATACTTTTAAAGATTTTAAAACCCTGCGACTTTAGTCGTGGGAGGTTCAGGTTTTTAAGCATAAAATGCGTAACATTAATAAAAAAATATTATTTTTAAGGAGGAAACTTATGAAATTAGTATTAATCAGACATGGTGAAAGCCAATGGAATTTGGAAAACAAATTTACTGGTTGGAAAGATGTGGATTTGAGTCCTAAAGGAGTTGAAGAAGCAAAAGCTGGAGGAAAAGCATTAAAAGAAAAAGGATTAGTTTTTGATGTTGCTTATACTTCTTACTTAAAAAGAGCTATCAAAACTCTAAATTATGTTTTGGAAGAATTGGATGAATTGTATATTCCAGTTTACAAATCTTGGAGATTGAATGAAAGACACTATGGTGCATTACAAGGATTGAATAAAGCAGAAACTGCTAAAAAATATGGAGATGACCAAGTGCTTATCTGGAGAAGAAGTTTTGATGTTGCACCACCTGCAATTGACAAATCAAGTGAATATTATCCAAAATCAGACAGAAGATATGCTGATTTGACTGACGAAGAAGCACCACTTGGAGAAAGTTTGAAAGATACAATTGCAAGAGTGTTTACCTTACTGGCATTCAGATATTTCAAAAAAAGCTTAAAAAGAAGCGTAAAAAAATGTTATTGTAGCAGCTCATGGAAACAGTTTGAGAGCATTAATAAAATATTTGTTAAATATTTCAGATGAAGATATCTTGAAATTAAACTTAACAACTGGAAAAACCATTAATTTTTTTGAAATAGATGAAAACTTGAACGTTGTTTCATCACCAGATTCTTTTTAGTTAAAAGCATGATATAATTTTTAGCAAGGATGAATTTAAATAATCCTTGCGTTTTTTTGTATTTTTTTAAAAAAATACAAGCTTGAAACTAATGTTGTAGCAGGACTGCTTTTAAAATCGAACTTGAAACAACTGGTCTATTTATTTAAACTCTAATTTTAATTAATTTTTTTATCAGTTTATTAGGCATATTTTTTTTATTTAGTAATAGATTTCTGTTGGCTTTTATTTAGCAGTATTTTAAAAACTTTTTTTGTTATCAAATAAATAAAAATATTTTTTTATTTTTTTAAATGGATTTTAGAATAAAAAAATAAATTTTTAAAGGAAGGTGAAAAAAATATGACTTTGGAAATAACTACACCTGCAGTTCTTTTTTTCCTACCGTATCTTTACTTTTTGCTTGCATACACAAATAGGTTTCTGGCACTTACAGCGATTGTGAGGCAGATGGATTCAAGCGGGGAAGTGGAGCATGAGTTTTATCAAGTTAAAAAAATTTGAGAAAAAAAGGCTAAATTATATAAAAAATGCAGTATTTTTGGAGTTTCAAGTCTGTTAATGTGTGCCATTTCTATGCTATTTTTTTATTTCTTCAAATGGATTTTATTGGGAAAAATAAGTTTTGGAATAAGTCTTGTATCGTTGATAGTTTCACTATTATTTTTCACTTTTGAAATTCAAATTTCGCTAGAAGCTTTGAGAATTCATTTGAATCATAATAGTGAGAGTGAGGAGAAAAAAATAAATAAAAATTTTTTTTATCATTTGACATAAATTAGAAAAAAATTGATATAATTAGTGTGTAAAAGTATAGTTTGAGTAAAAATTAAAGACAAATATTTTAATTGTTGATTATTAAATTAAGGAGGAAGGATGATTTCGGTAATTTTAGCGGCTGGAAAAAGGGACTAGAATGAAGTCTGAGCAGTCTAAGGTTTTTGCACAAGGTAAATGGTGTTCCGATGATTAGAAGAGTTGTGACTGTTCTTGAAAATATTGGGAATAAAAAAAATGTTTTTATTTTGGGGCATAAAAAGGAAGATGTGCTGGCTGAAATGGGAGATGTTGATTTTGTTACACAAGAGGAGCAGCTTGGGACAGGACATGCTATTTTGATTGCAAAGGATAAAAATTAAGGAATATGGTGAAGATGTGCTTATCACTTGTGGAGATACGCCTCTTTTGAAAGGAAGAAACGCTGAAAAAAAGCTAAAGGATGCTTTTTGAGGAAGGAAAAACTTGACTGTATTGTGCTTTCCTGCAAGGTTAAGAATCCGTTTGGATATGGACGGATTGTTAAGGAAAATGGAAAAATTTCAAATATTGTCGAAGAAAAGGAAGCAGATGAAAATGAGAAAAAAATAGATGAAATTAATACTGGAGTCTATATTTTTTTAAAAAAATGAAAGTTTGCTTTTATGCAATTGAAAAAAATTGACAATAACAATTCAAAAAGGTGAATATTACTTGACTGATGCCATAAAAAAATTTTGACAAGTGAAGGATATAATGTTGACAGTTTTCAAATTGAAGATGAAGATGAAATTTTAGGAGTAAATTCTAAGGTTCAGTTGGCACAGGCAGAGAAAATTTTGAGAAATAGAAAAAATATTGAACTGATGGATAGTGGTGTAATTTTGATTGATCCAGATGCGGCTTACATTGAAGATAATGTTCAAATTGGGCAAGATACTGTAATTTATCCAAATGTTACAATTCAAGGAAATACTAAAATTGGAAAAAATTGTGAAATTTTAGGAAATACTAGAATCGAAAACTCTGTAATTGCTGATAATGTTAGAATAGAAGCCTCTGTTGTAGAAAAGTCAACTCTTGAAGAAGGAGTAACTGTAGGGCCGTTTGCACATTTACGACCAAAGGCATACTTAAAAGAAACTGTGCATGTTGGAAACTTTGTGGAAATAAAAAACTCTACTCTTGAAAAGGGTGTAAAAACAGGGCATTTGACTTATATTGGAGATGCTGAAATTGGGCAAGATACAAATGTTGGCGCAGGAACTATTACTTGCAATTATGACGGGAAGAATAAACATAGGACAAAAATTGGAAAGAATGCATTTATTGGAAGCAATTCAATAATTGTAGCACCTGTGGAAATAGGAAATGAAGTTTTGACAGCTGCAGGTTCGGTTATAACAGAGGATATTCCTGATGAAGCGCTTGCTTTTGGGAAGGGCAAAAACAGGTAAATAAGGAGAAAAAAATAAATAATTAGAAATAGGGAAATGTCAGAAAAATAAAAAAAGTTAATAAAAAAATAAAAAAATATTAATGAGAGAAAGGGAAATAAAATGATAACATTAACCAAAGAAGACAAAGACAAAAATTAGAGTATTTGCAGGAACATCAAGTGAAAAAAATTGGCAGAAAAAGATTGTAAAAATACTTGGATATGGATTTATCAGCTGCTGAAATTGTAAAAATTTGCTGATGGAGAAACTTTTGCAAAAGGCGAAGAAAAAGTGTACGTGGCTGTAAAGTATTTATTGTTCAGTCTACTTCAAAAACCTGTAAAATGAAAGCCTTATGGAACTTTTTAGTCTTTATTGATGCAATTAAAAGATCTTCAGCCAAGGAAATTATCGCTGTAATTCCTTATTATGGATATGCAAGACAAGATAGAAAAGGCAAGTCCAAGAGAGCCGATTACATCAAAAACTTGTTGCAAATTTGCTGACAGTTGCAGGGAGCTACAAGAGTAATTACAATGGACTTGCATGCAAGACAAATTCAAGGATTTTTTTGACATTCCAGTGGATCACATGGAAGCATTGCCAATTTTGGCAAAAACACTTTATAAAAATATGGATTTAGCCCAGAAGATACAGTTGTTGTATCGCCTGACGTTGGTGGAGTAAAAAGAGCTAGAGGACTTGCAAACTGGCTGCATACACCGCTTGCAATAATTGATAAAAAGACGTGCCAAGGCAAATGTTTCAGAAGTTATGAATATTATTGGTGATGTAAAAGGTAAAAAGGCTATTTTGATTGACGATATGATTGATACAGCCGGAACAATTTGCAATGCTGCTCAAGCTTTAATTGACAAAGGTGCTTTGGAAGTTTATGGATGTGCAACACATGCTGTTTTCTCTGATCCTGCAGTCGAAAGATTAAAAAAATCAGCATTTACTGAAATTGTAGTAACAGATACTATTCAATTGCCTGAAGATAAAAAAATTCGATAAATTAAAAAAATATTGACAACAAGTAAAATGTTTGCAGAAATAATAACTAGAATAGCTACAAATAATCCAATAAGCGGTTTATTTGAAATGCCAGTTGATGATGGAAATGATGACTAAGATTGATAAAGATAAAAAAAGTAAAATTGAAAAAAAGCTATAAAAAAATTTTTAAAAAAATGGAGGAGTTGCTGTATTTCCTACAGATACTGTCTACGGAATTGGCTCTCTTCCTGAAAAAGAAAGCTGTTGAAAAAAATTTATAAAAATAAAAAAACGTGATTTTTTTCTAAAAAAATAATCGCATTAATTAGTAATAAGGAAATTTTTGAAGGATCTGGTAAATGAAACTGAAGAAAATATGGAAAAAAATTTCTAAAAATTCTCAATGAATACTGGCCAGGAGAACTGACGGTCATTTTTCGTGCAAATTGTAATTTTACAAGGAAATTTGATGAAAAATATGGAAACTGTTGGGATTCGGATTCCCAAAAAAATAAAATTGCTTTGGAAATAATAAAAAGAATCTGGAGGAATATTATTGACTTCAAGCGCTAATATTTCAGGTGAAAGTTCGGTTAAAAAAATTGAGGATTTAAGTGAAGAATTGCTAAAAAAATGTGGATATTGTTATTCCAAATGAAGAATCAGAATTGACAGGGAAGCCGTCTACAATTGTAAAAATTTGAAAATGGAGAGATTACGTTATTACGAGAAGCGTAATATTTTATTTGAGGAAATAGTAAAAAAATTAAAATGATAAAAAAAGAAAGGAGAATTTATGGCAAAAAATGGTAAATCCAAATACTGTTAGCAATATGGATTTAATAAATGCAAAAATCACAGGCTAAAAATGCAGCAGCTTGTGCAAAAAAATTGGAAAAGGGAAAAAGAAAAGTCAATGTTACATTTTCAAAAAAATGTCAAGAAGTTATTTGGCAAAAAAACTGATTGAGGAAATGAGAAAAAAATGATGAGCCAATATGAAAAAAACAGCTGCCAAATGTATTTAGCTTTCTTTAAATATTTGGAAAAATGAAGTTAAAAATTACAAAAGGCAAATAAAAAAAGGAAAAAAACTAAAAAATGTAAAAATTGTCTTACGAAGAAGTTGACTTTTTTTAAACTGCAGCTAAAGGAAACATTAAAAGGGGATTGATGCTCAACGTGCGACTTTGAAGTGGTACAATCTGATTAAAAAGGGATTGTTTAAAAACATTGAAAAAAACAGACAGAATTGGTGCTGGAGGAATTTAGCAGCGGAACTGTGAAAAAAGAAATAATTGAAAAATATAAAAAGCGGGAAGGGAAAAATTGAGGACAATGAATGAAAAAAATAATTGAAAAAGGCAAAAACTAAAGGATGTTGTCGATAATAAAAATAGTTTTTTTATCAAAAGATACTGTTTCTTATTTAAAATGAAATTGTAAAGACTGGATTTAAGGAGCGGGCTAGTGATATTCACGTGAAATTTGACCTGCTGGAAGGAATGGAAATAAAATACCGGGTTGACGGCTATCTGAAAGAAAGCCAGAAATTGTATGAAGCAGTGAATAGAAAAAGTTCTTGAAAAAAATATTACAGAAATTATTGCCAGAATGAAAAATTTTGGCTGGAATGAACGTTGCAGAGAAAAAGAAAGCCACAAGATGGCAGCTTTTTCTTTTTTTATTAAATGCAAAAAAATACAAATAAACGTTATGATATAAGGGCTGCCTATATGCCGACAGCTGGCGGGGAGACTATGGTTTTACGTATTTTGGAAAAATTATTTAAAGGATATAAAACTTGAAACATTGGGATTTTTCAAGTCAAAGCATTAAAATGTTAAATGAAACTTTAGATAGAAAAATATGGAATGATTCTCGTAAGCGGGCCTACAGGTTCTGGGAAATCTACAACATTAAAAATCCCTAATAAATATGCTAAATAATGGAAGAAAAAAAATCATAACCGTAGAAGATCCAGTTGAAAGCAAAAATTAATGGGACTGTTCAAATACAGATAAATCAAGAAATTGGAGTAACATTTTCTGAAGTTTTGAAAGCCACATTGAGAAATGATCCTGATATTATCGTAATTTCTGAAATTAGAGATGAAATTACTGCAGAAATAGCTGTAAGAGCTGCATTGACAGGACATCTTGTAATTTCCACAATTCACACAAATGATGCTGTTTCTACGTTAATTAGGCTAGTGGATATGGGAATTCCGAAATATTTGATACTAGATTCATTAATTGGAGTTATTGGACAGAGGCTAGTTGGAAAAAAAGATGTCAGAAGTGCATGGGAGAAGGCTGTGATGAATGTTCTAGCGGATATAGCGGAAGAATTTCAATAAATGAAATACTCGTGTTAAATCAAGATGTACGGAATATTTTGAAGGAGGACAATCACCTTGGATCTGAAACTAAAAATAAATTGAAGACTCTAAACCAAAAAAATATGAAAAATCAGAAGTGTTTTTATTGATTTTTATGGAAGATGCTAATGAAAAAAATTGAAAAAGAAATTGATTTTTTTGAAAGAGAAAAAGGGAACTATTATTTTTTTAAAAAAATTATTAATCAGTATTATAAAAATTTTTTTGAAATTATATTTGTTTTGCTCAAACTCCAGATTGATTATATTTTAAAGGGGTTTGAGCATATTTTATAAAAACTGGGATTTTTAGTTAAATTTAGAAATATGTAAAAAAATTCAAAAAAAGTGTTGACATTAATTTGAAATTATGATATTATATTCCTTGTCCGAGAGTGATTGATGAAAATGAAAAAATCACTTGTTGAAGGGACGGTGTATAGCGCAGTTCGGTAGCGCACCTGCCTTGGGAGCAGGGGGTCGCAGGTTCAAATCCTGCTACACCGACCATTTTAGAAGTTTTGCGGGAGTAGCTCAGTTGGTAGAGCGTCAGCCTTCCAAGCTGAATGTCGCGAGTTCGACCCTCGTCTCCCGCTCCATTTTTATTTAGAAAAGAAAAAAATTCATATATATGGTGATCGTAGTTCAGTTGGTAGAGCGCCAGTTTGTGGCACTGGTTGTCGCGGGTTCAAGTCCCGTCGATCACCCCATAATATGAGCCATTAGCTCAGTCGGTAGAGCACTTGACTTTTAATCAAGGTGTCACTGGTTCGATCCCAGTATGGCTCACCATTTGTTAAAATAAAATTTTTTTTGCGAGAGTGGCGAAATTGGTATACGCACTAGACTTAGGATCTAGCGTCTTCGACATGTGGGTTCGA
>BNJV01001185.1_pt1 | contig 32622 bp, 49 predicted proteins | sample 8540591 | NCBI WGS metagenome assembly BNJV01 (sample SAMD00202457, study PRJDB9452) | human saliva metagenome | host: Homo sapiens | reverse complement strand
ATCCACCTTGCACCAAGAGTTCATGTCCGAGTCAAGGTTGAATAGTCCACAAAAATGCCAGTCCGTAATTTATTACTATTGGCTGTTCCAGCTGAAAGGCCAAAGGTCACCACCGCCCTCGATTGACTGACATTGCATTGACAACTGACTGCACCTAAGCTATAGCACCAGCGTACCCACCATGTCATTGGCTCATGGAAGTCATGTGTCCTCCTTTTCCTTTGAAACGAATCTTCACCATTATGTCCCTGTAAAGAGAGTATGTGTATTGTCGCACTACGACTTTCAAATCCTCGACGAACATGGAGGCTACAGACTGGTCTGGCAACCAGTCTCCAGCGCCATCCCTACAAGGCTGATATAGCATGCCACTCAGCTTCATTTTCTTCAGCAGGCTGGAAATAGAAAGAGCAGATTAGTCTTTAAGCGTCTCAAGAGACGCGCTGAGACAGCCCAAGGCATGTATGGTCATGTGGAAAATCATGGCGCAAGCGTGCATACGACCTTGGTGCTGGGAAGCAAAGGAAGACCTGTTTAGTTCTGACGATAGGCAGGCCATCAACGTCTGTTCGCCAAACCACAGTGCGTCTGCACGAGCTGACTTCTGCAGCAGACCACATATACCCGTCCGCCAGGGTCCGAACTTGAACGAAACTCCGTACGTCAGTCAATTTCCTCAATCACATCCAGCAGACAAGCCTGAGTCTTGAACTCCCTCCAAGCCAATCTCTCTGGAATCTGGTGCAAATCTCGTCTAGTCTCGAATCAAATCTAACATCTATCTGTCTCCTCCTATATAGCAGAAAGCAGGCTGGAAGAAGTATCCGCCTCTATTACTTTACAATTATACAGGTACGAAGCGCATCTCTCAGCGCTGTGTTGCTGGGTTTGGGCATCACCCTGATGATGATGCGAGCTGGAACACCTGCTACCAAACGCACATTTTCTGGGACATCTTGGATAACAGCTGCCGCCACAACTGAACCACTCCCGATTTGACCCTTCGATAACCACTGCGTTGGCACTGATAAGAACATTGTTCTAACACGGACTGGTTCAGCGCCAGCTGGCTCACCTCACACCCGCCAAACCGCAACTCAGCACTCAACGTGACTGTCCCACGATGGCACGCCACCTCAAGGATGGCACCCATGTCAATCTATGGTTCCAGCACCGATTTTCAGCAACTGGATATCGATGATCAGCTCCCATCATGATAACAGCATTGTCACGCACACCTCCACCCTGGTCACGGATAATAGCACTCGCCTGACACGAGCATTGACTTCGCACGTTTGTTCAGCAAAGGAACTGGCAGAATTATCGAGCACCCTGCTCGGACAACATAATCCTTGATTTTCTACCAAACCTCTCAAGAAGCGGAGCGACGTCCTCCAGTCTCCGACATAAACATTTTGTTTGATCAACAGAGCTAGGTACAGCAGTTGCAAGTTCTCCTTCAAAGGTTACTTTGATTAACTGGTTTTCTTTTCAGCATTATGATAAATTGACACTTTCTGAGCATTCATTTTTGTAGCAGTCATAGGTGCCTCCTGGTTCGTTATAGATCATACCTATTCTACCAAAAAGGCCCTACCCATGAAGCCTCAACTATCAACAACAATCATCTTTCACTCAGTTTATGGTTTTACTTCTTCTAGGATATCATCGGAACGATAATCAACACCATAGCTAAGGCCAAAAACACACGACCAATCCCAGAACACTTAATAAAGTTGAAGAGAGCGGTTCGCCAGCACTCACCACCGATACAACCAGCGGAGAAACGAGTGACACGAAGCCTTCATAGATAGAAAGAAGGCAAAAGCAGTAATTAAAACACGGCAACTCGTCAGACAACAGCACACTTACCAGAGTCCACTTGAAAATCCTATCTGATAAATAGGGCAAAGGAACTACTAAAGAGCTCCTGCACAGAATCATCCTCAACCAACAGTCGGAACAAACCGCAGCACCGTGCAAAACGTGCTGAGGAAGGATAATACAAACATGACCCCTACTGCACTCTGCAAACCTGTTACATAGAGCCAAAGGTGTTATGATAACTGGGACAAACTTTGTAGCATCAAAACATCTAGCATGGCAATCAAAACATAGAACACAGCTGTAATTGAAGTTTTCTTCTGGTAAATGACTGATTGAAACAGGATAAAAACAGGGCTGATAAATTGCAAAATGGTCGCCGTCGTCGACTGGAATACTCAACGCAGAGATAAAAGAAAAATTGCACAGAAAAATACCTAGAATAGCATAGGCTAAAAAGGTAGATAATTTTTCTTATCTTTCCAGATATCCAACAAGCGACTACGCAACTGAAAGGCAGATAAAGCTAAACCAACTCCCCGCCACCAGCAAACGCATAGAGGTAATCCAACCAGACGATACTGATAATGAGTGAAAAATACTCTCCAAAATCCCGCAAATCCCCAATCGACCTGAGAACAGTGAATACAAGGTTCCTTTAAAATCTCTTTTGATACTTATTCATTCCCTTATTGTAACACGAATAGAAAAGAAAAAGTAGCTAAGAGAAGAAAATCTGCCCTTGCTACTTTTTATTATCGATTAAAATAGACGGAAACGACCTGACGAACCACTTTGAGTGTTGTTGTTCGAATTTGTCCCTGAGCTACTGCTTGAACTTGATCCGGATCCACTGCTTGAACTTGGAGGAGTCACTGCAGGTAGGCTTCCAAGAATGGTTTTCCAAGCGTTTCAGATAGTCTGCATCGCTACCCGATGGCAAAGCGGTGGCGCTCTTAGCCTCCAGTAGCTTTGTCACTGTAGAACCAGAAAGTTCGATTTCACCATTGATGGAAACCCTAGCCGGGCTTTTTGCCTGTTGATCGGAGAACTGGGATCTAGTCACTATGGGTCAAGATTAAGCGATCACTTTCTCATATTCCAGGTTCAGCTTGCTGATACATTGACCAAGGGTCAAGCGATCGGGCAATGGCGGTAGACCAGCACTTGGCTACAAGGTCTGCTATCATCATGACCCAACCAGCCACGAGAGCCAACTGAGAGCAGAAAGCATGAGCACGTATGTCTCATCTTCAACGTCGTACCAGTCCGATCCAGATGCAGCACGAGCTAGGCCTGGATCGATCGGAAGCCAAGTCGGTTCGAAGCTAGAAGTAATCCGAGACGAAAATGATCACGGAGCACTTCTGCATGATGGTTAAGTGTCGCTTTGAATAAACTCAGACAGGCTCATCCCTTATGCTCATAGACCACTCGACCATCCGTTGATTCGATCTTGGCAATCATGTGTTTCTTGTGGTAAACCCCGTTGTTGAAGCAGGTGTCGACTGCTGCGTACAGGCAACTGTAACCTCACCTCCACCCATCGGTAAACTTTCAATGCCATATTCTGGGATTTCAGCAACCATCCATATAGCCTTTGAGCATCGACACTCTTCTCGGTCGCACGATGTCGCAGCCGGAATGTTCCATGAAGAAGTTGAGGGCTCTCAAGGTCATCACTCGCCGTACCAGGACCATTGACACGATAGGATTGCCGTTTGAGAAGTTTGCTCGACAGTTTGATAAGATACTTGCACTTCCCATCAAACCTGGTCAATCGGTGAGTACCACAGGCCAGCATAGGCTTAGTAGTTGAAGCTGGAGAACGTTTGTATTGATAGCGTGATTGTTCATTTTGATACCGATGATCACCAACAACCAAGGATGGCTCCCAGTTTGGCTGTCCATGAGGACATTCCCTACTTCAGGCTGGCTCATCGAATCATCTACCAACTGCTGTAGTTATAACTGCATTTGCATAGCAGTGTGGACGTTTTTATTAATAATGTGGTGATCTTATACCACCATTCTCGGGATTTCTCTGTCGCTAGATCGCGGTAAGCTTTTCTGATCGATTCATTTTTTTGTTTTGCGCAGAAACATTATCTCTGACAAGGTAGTCGCAACATCCGATCCGTTGCTTCTGCCAAGGTTGCATAGTAGAGATAGTCGCGCCATACCACTGACACCACCTGATGGCAGAGTTCTGTTTTAGTCATAATCCTTGTACTTGTCGTAGTCTTCCTGACCTTAAACCCTGTCCGATACATATTGTAGAGATCCTGGCACGCTTGATCTTCAAAACATATCCTTTTTCATACTGCCGTCAGATCTACAAGGAGAATACCGATCGGACTTGTAAAACCTGCGACAGCACTTATAGCTGTCAATCCGACAATAACTCCAAAATTCTCTGCCTCTGCTGGGCACCTGCAAGGCTTTTGGGCCTTTATGACGCGCATCAAAAGGAAAGCTATGTTAAGGTAGGTTGTCGTAACTTATCCACCAGCAGCCTGCCCCAAAGCTAGGCGACCACATCTTTAGCCTTACGAGCCAGAGTTAAGCATCCCCACCACGTCGCTGATGACCTGCTGGGTCAAGGTCGAACCACCATCAGACGAGCCCAGACCGACAAAGGTCTCACCATGAATAACAGCTCAGCACAACCCCTTGTGCTCATATTGGAAATGCTCGTCCTCTCTGCTCGCAACAATAGCTTTTAAGGTTATCGAGATCATCCAGACTGGAAGGCAACAAATCACCCTCGGGATCGAGGCAATGGTACCGCTGTCAGAATAAGTGATTGAGATAGAGGCAATATCCTCACTTGCTTGACCAACTCTTCTGAGGACCTGGGCCTTTGTCAAATAGAGCGACTCCATAACCCATAGCTACACCAGCCAAACAGTCCACCGATAAAAGCCTAGACAGAGTATGCTAAAACTATTTTAAACCACTCAAAACTTTAGCAACAGCCTCAACTTGTCAGAAGAGGCCCCTTTACCGGTTTTCTATTAATAATTTTTCTGCTATCTTTTCCATTTTGGTACTGTTGCATTAATGCTGAAAACGCATTTTTGTTTTTAACTATTAATTTTTTCTTCATAATCCTCGCTTATTATACCAAAAGAAACTTTCAATAAAATAGCCACTTTCCCTATTCCACTAGGGTTAATCAAGTTTGTGACACAATAGGTAGAAACAATATTTTAAAAGGAGAAGACATTACGCAATACTTTTGATGAGCTAAAGAGCGGTTTACTTTTCAACGACTGATGAAGGCTTTATGTAAAGCCTTAGAAGAAGGCTGCTTTCTATTATACTGGAAGTTACGATCCAACTGTTGATAGTCACTAGGTCACCTTGTCGCAATCTTTGACAAGTCGTTTGCAGTTAGTAGGTCACAACCTTATGCGTTTGTTGGCGGTGCTACAGGTCTCAATGAGATCCGTCCTTCAGCATGCTGAGCGTAGTCTCAAACAAAAGACAGATGGCTGGGTTAAGTTCATTCAAGGACAACTTTTCAAGCTTTTGACTTTGAAAATGTAGAAATAAAGCGTCAGGTCAACAACTACACTGGTTTACAAGATCAGCTTCATTGACTTCTCCGTGATATCGGAAAATACTTATCGTCAACTACATGATGGTTAAGGGAGTTCAGGAAGAAAAACGGATTGGAAACAGGGCTTTACACCGAGTTTGCCTACCAAATCATGCAAGGGTAATGACTTTGTCTCAACCAAGAGCACAATGTAACCTTCAAATCGGTGGTTCTGGACCAGTGGGGAAATATGACCGCTGGTACTGAATTGCTTCTGTCGTAAGCAGTTGACAAGACTCAATACGTTATCACTGTTCCACCTATTACAGACGCACCGGAAGAAATTTGGTAAATCTGAACGCTGGCTCAACCTGAAAAGACTTCTCCATACGAAATGTACCCTGATGAATATGGATGCTGACATCTGCTTTTTGAAAATCTTACTTGTCACTTGATGAGATTGAGATATCCGTAAACAGTTTGAGGTCAAGTACACACGAACGCTTGGTTCAAAGTCTGGCTTCGTGAAGTCGTGACTTTGTTCACGGCGAAGAAGCTCAAGGAAGCCCTCAATATCAGAGCAACTTTGCAGGAAACATCAAAAACCTTCTGTTAAAGAACTCAAATAAGGACTCGTTGCGTGAAAATCATCTAGTACAAGCAGATGAAAATTACAATATCGTGAACTCCTCGTGTTATCTGGTGTGGTGGAACGTCAAGCCCGTGAAGATGTCCAAATGGTGACATCTACGTCAACGGCGACCGTATCCAAGCATCTTCTTTCTTTGACTATCTCCTGATGTCTTGAGCGATGCATGTTGCAGAAACTGAACCAACGTATCCGCCGTAGGTAAGAAGAAATACTTGTCTCTAACATACTTTGAAAAGCAGACCCGGAGGCATTTGCAGCAGGTCCAGTCCTATCCAGCTCAGACTAAAACCATGAATACAAACCTCGCTAAAACCCAAAACCCAGCGTGTGCATCTGCGACTGCCTGCCGCCCTATCTGCCAAGAAAATCTGACCTTGCGAGAGCTAGTCTCGCGTGCAAGAATCGCCATTCTTTGACCCGCAAAATTCGGCTATGCCGAATTCTCAAATCAAATTCGCCAATTGATGACATGGAAAACTTTCAAACCGCCACGAAATCCTAGAGGCTGGCTTTATCAGGCTATCTAGAAGTGATTTCTTGACCTACTAGGCGACTAAATCATCTGCAAAACTGTTTTGGATATTTGTTGTATGGGTTTTATTCTCGTAAACCCAAGGAAAGTCATTCTGACTCTTCATGCCTTGATATTTTAAAGATTCCGTTCAAATTGTCGCAAGAGCGAACCTAACTGGCGGTCAACTGGTTTGTCGGTGACCTGCTCGTCTTCTCATAAAGACGCCAGCATGGATATCCTGCTTGATATCTTCGCTCGCCAACTATGGGGAATTTCGTCGCGTCTATCCAAAGATGGGATCTTGATCAAGGTCATCCCAACTGAAAATCACTCAAAGAAATCTGTCAAATGGTGCAGAACCAGCTGACAGAATGACCATTCTAATCAAGATATCAAAGAACATTTCCAGAACACTTCAGCATCCAATCTAGCCAAATAGCTTCCTTAACAAACCTATCACAGCAGAGCAACGCCGTTCTGGCTTAGCTATGACTTTACTCTTTCACGTTGATCGTTCCGATTGACTGAGTCATTGATCTGATTACCATCGAAGCAGAGATTTTGGTTGGGAGGCTATATAATTAAACTAGATAAGACAAAACCCGCAATCAAGGTACGGGTTTAATTATAATTATTAGTTCAAATGCCAGATATCTTCAATAAAATGGAGCGATTGTACGGGTCAGATGAGAAGAACTTGCTTTGGCACGTTAACGATGACTTTATCCAACCATGCGTCATTTATTCGTAGTCATAAGATTTGCTCTTTTATTTGATAAATTCTGTCAAGGAGGAGTCATAACCAGTCTTTGGATTGCTAAAGATACCCATGTTTACCCATTGCAAGAACAGCGTCGCTCACGATGAAAGTCAACTAATGGTTTGATGGCTACGAGCACAGAATTCGCTTGATTTGTATGCTTTGCGTAAAGTTGATAATAAAGTTTCAACTTCACTGAAGATGTAGATGTTGTCACAACCAATTCAGCGATTTCCACGTTAGCTCCGGGTCCATAGTAACAAGAGTCAACGTCAATATGAATTAAAAGTTACTACCAGTTTTTAGCAAGTGAGATTGTTCTGAGAGGTCACATGCTGGACATAAGTTGCCTTTATAACGTTGTGAAGTCAACCATTACAACTTGCAAGTGGAGCTACGACTGTTAGCAATCATTTCTAATGCTAAAAGATCATGAATGATGTCTGACATTGTGGCAGGACATACCACCTTTAAAAGACTGTACTGACGATAGGACATTATTTGATATCACAGATTAGTGGATGCATATGTTGTCATTTTGTTAAAGTGCTTGTACTCGTGAAGACGTTTGACGGAAGGTCAAAGATAGAGTTTGCATGATTTATTAATTGGTGCTCTTTCGCGACGAGTCAATTTACGTTTAAGCGTGAGCTTGATGCTTCAATTTTCGACAGCAAATTTGTCTGTATGATGAGTTTTCAAGTTCATCTGTTTATGGTGCCAAACTATGTCCAAGAATCTCATCCAAGAGGAGACAAGCTTGGGTTATGCATGAGCCAACGACGGAAATGATACCGTTTGTTTTGTTGTTGAATTTTTTCTGGGTAGATGTCGAAGCCAACTCTGAGTTCTTCAAGACGGAAGACGAACCCCGTTTACGCTGTATCTGGTAGTGGATAATCATGGAGCCAGTAACACGTTCGCTCTTATCGATGACGGAACAGCTGGGTCTTTGTATTCGCCTTCACACGACGGTCCAATTCGATGATTGGTACCAAGTGAGAACCACTTTGCAAGAATTAAGAGGCCATTTTTTCAAGGGCTTCAAGATTGTGTATAGTGTAGGCAGTCAAGCATGAACGATAGAGATCATCAAGTTCGATACGCGCACAAGATATCAATTCAGGAATCACCATTGATGTAAGGGAGATTATTGACGCCTGTAATAACTGCATAGTCCGTAAGGCTCATGTGTTAAGCCTTTTTCGATTGTTTGCCGATGGATTAATTGTGCACCGTTTGAAACCATGGAAGTATTGTTGGACATACGGAGCGATTCACCTTTGTCACTGTCGCTATCGTCTGGGTAAAGGAAGAGAGTCAAGTTGCGAGCGATATCTGTCTTGTCAAAGTTGATACCATCTGCGATGATAGAAGAAATCAACTGGAATCCAAGTCAAACAAACGTGCAAGCGGTTTTTGCAGCTGTCTCCAGAACCAGGTACATCGATACGTTCTAAAGAGATGTCAATGTAGCGTGCAATGGCACTGGTAGTTACGGGCTTGAGCGAACCAACTGTGTTTTGCTCAGTCAACCAAGCGTTAGGAATTGTTTCTTGCTGGTTGTTTTAAGAACTTGTTGGCAAGACCGAAGTGTAAACTAAAGCAACACCGTCACTATTCAAACCAAGTGTAGCGATTGAGTCGATAAAGCACGCTAAACGTCCCAAAACCAATTACCAAGTGATGGTTCCAATTTACTCTTCGATTTCGATCAACTCTTTACCTGGTACCAAGAGTTCTTTTAACTCGTCATAAAGACCACAATCGGGTTGTTTGACAAGAGTTTATCGATCACACTAGCTGAGATGTAGTGAAATTTTTCACCAGTGTTGACTGGTTTTGTGACCGTTAGCAAAGCTATTGGTGCAGTTAAGAAGATAAAGGTAGCTCTTCGCGTCATACATTCCGCGATGATTTTATTGTAACGTATTTTGCACAAATTCGTTTTAATGGTGACATGTGTGTGTCTCCTGATAATGTCTTATTTCTTTAATTCTACCAAATTTTCATTGATTCGGCAGATAACGTAGTCAAGTCAAGCAAAAGTTTCTCTCACAGCACGAGTCAGTTGGTCCTGCTGTCACACGCCATGACCAGTTTCCGCCAAGAGCAGATGGAAGTTCATACGAGCTGAACCATCCAGCTAGCAAGTCTTGCATGCTGCACAGCTACAGTCATAAGTTTACAGATGAGAAAGACCAGCGGCTACGAAGCGTAGCATGTACTACTGTTTCGTACTTTCCCAGGTTCGTGTAACGAGCCATGTACTCACGGAGCGGGATCGTCGATTTCATTGCGGTACCAACCAAGAACGTAGTGTTATCGTGTGTCTCTGCACATAACAGAGTTGGCTAAGCTGCCGGCGGGCTGCTCGATACTCTCGTCTTCGATGGGCTGGCGCACCGAAGGACTCTTTCTGTTCCTGGAAGCCAGTACGTTCACGTAGCTCAATGACTTCTGTCAGTCATGAAACAAGGTCTTCTGGCGATGATGTTCGCTCACAAGCTCCTCCTGTCAGCGCAGCCAAAGAGTTTGTAGTCAGGCCCTTTCACCCATTTACCAGGTGCCGCTGTATCGGGAACCGACAGCAGGAATTTCAGCAAGAGTTCGGAAACTGCGGAAGTGGTCGATACGAACGATGTCGTAGATCTTTGAAGTCATGCACGTCGTCCTCAATCCAATCATTTGTAGCCGTCTTTCGTCCATTGCTTCCCAGCGTCACAGATCGGGTCTACAGAGCTGGACCAGTGGCAGAGAAAACTCATCTGGTGGGCATCCTGCGATGACAAGTCGCTCACGTTGGCATCTGTCTTGAAGAGATGTGGATCGCCCACATGTCGCTTCGAATCTTCCGGCAGCATAGCATTGGTAATCCTCCGACAATTGATCGATGGTTGTCGTTAGCATAGTTTTCAATTTCAAACCATCGTTGCAGCAGTGAAGTATTGAGTCACGCGGTGGTAAACGACTTGTCAGCCAATTTTCGCACGGTAGCTTTCAAGAGTTGAAAGCTTTACGATGCATGACATCATCTCCGGCTCATTCTGTCCAAGCAAGATTGTCAAAATGCTCTTGATAGCCACATATCTAAGCAGAGTTCGAGCCATGTCATTGATTTGGTCTGTCTTGAGCAAATCTTTTCGAAGTCTTTGACATCACCCACTTTCCAAAGAAAGCGCTTTGACTGCTTTTCTAGAGCGGACGACGTGCATAGTACCTCTTCGGCGTAGTCAACCTCAGACGCGTCGTCGCACAGTCCACACCTTTCAAGATCACTGCTTTCCAGCAGACCTGCTCCACCAAAGACACTGCTGTCGATAAATGCGTGTTTCCAGCAAAGGCTCAGAAATGATTGAAGTATGGAGAGTCTCGTAACTTGTTGTCCCAAAGAAGGATTTGCCAGTAACGTTGCTGAGTACGAAACCAAGAAAGTCAACGAAACTCACAGCGCTGGACCAAATGATCCGACTCCGTGCGCTCTCGCAGAGATGGGAGGATGCATCAACACAATTCGCTTTTGACGTCATAATAGCACCCCAAGTGTTTATATTGTAAAACGTTATGTCAATATTTGCGCAAACGTTTGACGCTTAAGTCACATACTCCCATTTCTACAAAAGTTGCTTTAAAGACGTTTGTGAATTATTTTAATCAAACAAAACTTGTTACACTGATATTTCTACGAAATACGGAAATTTCGCGATATCTGACTAAGCTAATCTCCTCCATATTCGTTTCTGTCTCTGAAAACTGAGCGAATTTACGCAATCGTTTTCCTAATATGTTTCAATTCACAAAGATTTTAAGTTCTTTTCCTATATATGGGCTTTAACAATGTTTAGAATACTCAAGTCTAAAAATTTACAGCTTGCAACCGTTTTCATTTGTGCTATACTAAGTTCGTAAAAGAAAACGTTTTGGTTTTTCATTATAAATATTTTTGTTATTCTTTAGGAGGAATACACTATGTCATCTAAATTCGCGAAGAGCGCTGCATGTGCTCGGAACTGCTACTCTTGCTAGCTTGCTTTTTGGTAGCTTTGCGAAGCAAAACTGCTGATAAAGCCTGGATACTAGCTCATCTGAAGCAAAAAGAAATCACTTTCACGTTGAAGACCAATACAAAGCCTACGCTGAAAAAGTTGCTGCAGCTTATGAAAAAGAATCAGGTACAAAAGTTAACATCAAATCAGGTGACCAACTTGGTGGACTTGACAAACTTTCACTTGACAACCAATCAGGTCAAGCTGCTGACGTTATGATGGCACCATACGACCGCGTAGGTAGCCTTGGTACTGACGGACAACTTTCAGAAGTTACTTTGAGCGACGGCGCTAAAACAGATGATAAAACTAAATCTCTTGTAACAGCTGCTGACGGTAAAGTTTACGGTGCTCCTGCCGTTATTGAGTCACTTGTTATGTACTACAACAAAGACTTGCTAAAAGAAGCTCCAAAAACTTTTGCTGAATTAGAAGAACTTGCTAAAGACAGCAAATACGCTTTCGCTGGTGAAGATGGCAAAACTACTGCATTCCTAGCTGACTGGACAAACTTCTACTACGCTTACGGACTTCTTGCTGGTAACGGTGGTTACGTATTCGGACAAAACGGTAAAGACGCTAAAGACATCGGTCTTGCAAACGACGGTTCTATCACTGGTGTCAACTACGCTAAATCTTGGTATGAAAAATGGCCTAAAGGTATGCAAGATACTGAAGATGCTGCAAACTTGATCCAAACTCAATTCCAAGAAGGTAAAACAGCTGCTATCATCGACGGTCCTTGGAAAGCTCAAGCATTCAAAGATGCTAAAGTAAACTACGGTGTTGCTACTATTCCAACTCTTCCAAATGGTAAAGAATACACACCATTCGGTGGTGGTAAAGCTTGGATCATCCCATCAAGCACTAAGAACCTTGAAGCTGCACAAAAATTTGTAGACTTCCTTGTTTCAACTGAACAACAAAAAGCATTCTACGATGCAACTAACGAAATCCCAGCTAACACTGAAGCTCGTTCATACGCTGAAGGTAAAAACGATGAGTTGACAACAGCTGTTATCAAACAGTTCAAGAACGCTCAACCAATGCCAAACATTTCTCAAATGTCAGCAGTTTGGGATCCAGCTAAAACAATGCTCTTTGACGCTGTAAGTGGTAAAAAAGATGCTAAGACAGCTGCTAACGATGCTGTTACATTGATCAAAGAAACAATCAAACAAAAATTTGGTGAATAATTGAATTCGTTACAAGGGGGGAGAATACAAATCCCCCTTTGATTTTATAAATTTACGAATGATTGCAGTTGCCTATCTAGTGATTGGAGACAAACTTCAATCTCGTATCCTATGAAAGGAGTATTCATGGAAAACCAACAACCTAGCAAAGCAGCCTTGCTTTCAGTGATTCCTGGGTTAGGACAGATTTACAATAAACAAAAGGCCAAAGGTTTTATCTTCCTTGGTGTCACTATCGTGTTTGTTCTTTATTTCCTAGCACTTGCAGCCCCTGAATTGCACAATTTGATCACTCTTGGTGACAAGCCAGGTCGTGATAATTCCCTCTTTATGCTGATTCGTGGTGCCTTCCATTTAATCTTTGTAGTCGTTTATGTGCTCTTTTATTTCTCAAATATTAAAGATGCACATACAATCGCAAAACGTATTAACAATGGAATTCCTGTCCCACGTACTTTTAAAGATATGATCAAAGGTATTTATGAGAATGGTTTCCCTTACCTCTTGATCATCCCATCTTACGTCGCTATGACATTTGCGATTATCTTCCCAGTTATCGTAACCTTGATGATTGCCTTTACCAACTATGACTTCCAACACTTGCCACCAAACAAATTGTTGGACTGGGTTGGTTTGACTAACTTTACAAACATCTGGAGCTTAAGTACCTTCCGTTCAGCCTTCGGTGCGGTTCTTTCTTGGACCATCATCTGGGCCTTGGCTGCTTCTACCTTGCAGATTGTCATTGGTATATTTACAGCAATCGTTGCCAACCAACCATTTATCAAAGGAAAACGTATCTTTGGTGTTATTTTCCTTCTTCCTTGGGCTGTTCCAGCCTTCATCACTATCTTGACATTCTCAAACATGTTTAACGATAGTGTCGGAGCGATCAACACTCAAGTATTGCCTATCTTGGCTAAGGTTCTTCCTTTCCTTGACGGTGCTCTTATCCCTTGGAAAACAGACCCAACTTGGACGAAGATTGCCTTGATTATGATGCAAGGTTGGCTAGGATTCCCATACATCTACGTTTTGACTTTGGGTATCTTGCAGTCGATTCCTAACGACCTCTACGAAGCGGCTTACATCGATGGTGCCAATGCTTGGCAAAAATTCCGCAACATCACTTTCCCTATGATTTTGGCTGTTGCAGCACCAACATTGATCAGCCAATACACCTTCAACTTTAACAACTTCTCTATCATATACCTCTTCAACGGCGGAGGTCCTGGTAGCGTTGGTGGTGGAGCCGGTTCAACTGATATCTTGATCTCATGGATTTATCGTTTGACAACAGGTACATCTCCTCAATACTCTATGGCGGCAGCTGTTACCTTGATCATCTCTATCATTGTCATCTCTATCTCTATGATCGCATTCAAGAAACTACACGCATTTGATATGGAGGATGTCTAAGATGAATAACTCAATCAAACTCAAACGTAGACTGACTCAAACCCTCACTTACCTCTACTTGATTGGTCTTTCAATCGTGATTATCTATCCACTTTTGATTACTATTATGTCAGCCTTTAAAGCAGGTAACGTCGCAGCCTTTAAACTAGATACTAACATCGACTTCAATTTTGATAACTTTAAAGGACTCTTTACTGAAAACCTTATACGGTACTTGGTATCTCAATACCTTGATTATCGCCTTGATTACCATGGTTGTTCAAACAAGTATCATCGTACTTGCTGGTTATGCCTACAGCCGTTACAACTTCTTGGCTCGTAAACAAAGTTTGGTCTTCTTCTTGATCATCCAAATGGTACCAACAATGGCCGCTTTGACAGCCTTCTTCGTTATGGCCCTTATGTTGAATGCCCTTAACCATAGCTGGTTCCTCATCTTCCTATATGTCGGTGGTGGTATCCCAATGAACGCTTGGTTGATGAAAGGTTACTTTGACACCGTACCAATGTCTCTTGATGAATCAGCAAAAACTAGATGGTGCAGGACACTCGTCGCTTCTGGCAAATTGTTCTCCCACTCGTTCGTCCAATGGTTGCAGTACAAGCGCTCTGGGCCTTCATGGGACCTTTCGGAGACTATATCCTCTCTAGTTTCTTGCTTCGTGAGAAAGAATACTTTACAGTTGCCGTTGGTCTACAGACCTTTGTCAGCAATGTGAAAAACTTGAAGATTGCCTACTTCTCAGCAGGTGCTATCCTCATCGCCCTTCCAATCTGTATTCTCTTCTTCTTCCTACAAAAGAACTTTGTTTCAGGACTTACAAGTGGTGGCGACAAGGGATAATCTATCCCCGCCACATTTTCATGGATCTTGTTGCTAAAGTCGAGGATTGGACACAAGCCAAATAGTCGCAAAGATCGGCTTTTCAATCAGCAATTTATCTCCCAGACTTGAAATAAAGCATACTCTCTATAATAATACTCATATGAAACACTTTTAGAAAGATGCCTGGCATGCTTCCATATCCATTCTCGTATTTTCTGCTAGTATCTGGGGATTTCGCAGCCTGTCAAAACGTTTCGGTCTCAACTGGTTTCAGCTGCGTCTTTTACCAGCATTTTTCTCTCGATCAGCTTGTCTCTGGTTCCGATTGCCATTCAAAACAGCTCACAGGAAACCTATCCGCTGGACACGCTGTCGATAACGACTACACTCCACTGACAGATCGAAGCGATCATGGACTTAGTCGAAGAATGCGCAGATCGTTGGATGGAAAAGCTGAGCTACTCAGAACGAAGAATCGGCAAGCTTCTCTTCTGATTGGTCCAGTCCACACAGGGAGTACCAAAGGACTTTTGCAACTTTCATGAACATTACGGGAAGAACTCGTCATCAGCAAGGAAAAGCAAAGGAATTGACCCGCATTTTCGCTACCACGCGATCTTCAAACGGAGAGTTTCGAGTAGGAAGCTCTAACCCGAGGCCATTTTCTACAAAGAAGACTGGTACCAACAGAACCGATCTATACTGCGTCTCTCGTCCTTGGTGCAAGCTTCCTCTTTGGATTGGAATTCTTCATTGTCTCCCTTAGAGCTAGTCTTCTCCCTGTCACACACATCGCGCCTCTTTTCATTTAGGAGCTTTTAAAGAGTGCTGCCATTTTATCTTGAACTGTTTAGGACTGCCACTCTGATTACGCTTATTTTAGGCTGGCCCATAAAATATGACAACCACTTATCACTGTACAAAACATTCTTTTTGTTCTGTATCTGGTCACTATACAAGACACATTTCCGTGATCCAGATTATCATAAATAGGAGATGCTCATGCCGTTACGATTAAAGGAATGTGGCCAAGGGCAGCAGGTGTCTCACCTTCAACCGTAACCCGCGGGTATTCAAAACAAATCAACAATTAGTGATGAAACAAAAAACGAGTTCGCAAGGCATGAAGGGCCTTAACCATCATCCCAATCTCAATGCTCGTAGCTTTGGTTAGCTATACTCAAGTTATCGGTTTCTGGTATTGCCCTGACGCCGGATGCCTTCTACCAAAATCCTTTTCTTCCCATCTGTCCTACAGGGATCGCCCAGAGTCGCGTCTGAGCCACTACGCTATTCAGATTGCAACGGGGAAAGATGAAAAAGAACGTCTCAATGCTATTTCTCAGATGGTTTATGGTAAACGATGTCGATGGTCTGATCTTCTCTACGCTCAAGAAGAGATCCGCTGGTGAAGCTCGTAGCAGGAAGAACAGTTTCCTTTCCTCATCCTTGGAAAATCTCTCTCACCCTTTATCGCTGTCGACAATGATAATGTCCAAGCCGGTTTTATACAGCAGGTATTTCATCAAAAGGACTGCAGCGAGTACCCTTTATCGGAGGAACCAGAAAACTTTTGTTACACAAGACCGTCTAAGGTTACGAATTGGCACTCAAACAGACACCAACTTTCGATTGATCCAAAATTCACCTTACTTTGCGACCAGAATTTCTAGAAGAGAAAACAGGTTATCAATTCAGTGAACTCCTATTTAATCACGATCACAGATTGACGTCATCATCACCAACCGACAGCCTCTGCTAGGTTCCAGCGACTACATCAATAAACTCAATTAAATGTTCCCCGTCTTGAGCTTTTGACTCTGTCAACCCTCGACTCGACCTAGTAGCCTATGTCGACATCAACAGTCTTGAACTCGGACGGACATCATTTGAAACAATTTTTGCAGATTATCAATGACGCGAAAAATAATAGACAGATTTGTTACCCGTCAGTTGATTGGACACAAAGTATCGAAAATATCATGACCAGTCCTCAAGGCTGGTCTCATGTCAATTGTCTGTTTCTACGAACCGTCTAGGATGTGGACGTTTTCGGATACAAGACGAGGCTGTCGGATCGAAACTTGTTTGTCATGATGTGTTTAAAATCCGTTAAACTCTGCTCGCGTGATCAACGGTGATCAGGACTGCTTTCTCTCATGATTATAGGTTCCTTCTGCATCGTTGGATCATGTTAGCCCCTCGGTGCAATATGGATTTTTCGATTACTTGTCAGGATTACTGGTCCAATCATGGCCTGCATGCGTTTTAGCTGTAAGGACGCATCTGTCACACGACTGGATACAAAAAGTGGTAATCATGGAGTGAGAGGTATTTCCAACCAAGGTCAATCCAGCAATCAACATGATGGTCCCATTGACCAAGAAAGAAATGCTACCGACATTCTTACCCGTTTTCTTGCGAATGGTCGGCTGACAATTCTGTCCACTTCTAGAAATATTGTTACAGATTGCAAAACCAATCCCCAAGCCCGTGACAACACCCCAAAAAGGGCATTGATAATGGGATCCTCTGTCAAGGTCACAACTGGCACAAGCTGATAAGAGGGAACTCATGGATACTGTGATAAGGCAAAGATTGTAAAACTGATGCCCAATCTGATACCAAGCCCGAAAATCATCAACGGAAAATTAATAGCATAAAAAGTTAGCGATATCGGAATGTAGCCAAACCAGTGATGACTCAAGGGCGAGATAATCTGTGCTGACCTGTCGCACCACTGAGTCAAACGTGCCCTGGTTGAAAAAGAAATTGACATCGCTACTGCTGACAAAAAGCCATAAACCAGAGAAGCCGATACTTTCTCATCATATTTTTCCCGAGAATACTTTGCAAAACTCGCAAGATTTTTATCTGATAAGCAAAGCGGCGCAGATAATAGCGCCACCGCTTAGTTCGTTTCGCTTGTTTCATCTTGTTCTACTTGTAGACTGAGTTCTTCTAGTTGTTTGAGAGCGACTGTTGATGGGGCTTGCGTCATTGGATCCGTCGCCTTATTGTTCTTAGGAAAAGGCAATGACTTCACGAATATTTTCTTCTCCTGCTAAGAGCATCACAAAAGCGGTCAAGCCCCGATAGCCAAAACCACTCCGTGTGGTGGGAAACCATAGTCCATAGCTTCAAGAAGGAAACCAAACTGGTCATTTGCTTCTTCAGCTGAGAAACCAAGAAGCTGTAAACATGCGTTCTTGAAGGTCTTTTTGGTTGATACGAAGACTACCACCACCAAGCTCATAACCGTTCAAGACGATATCGTAAGCAATGGCACGAACCTTAGCCAAATCACCTTCTAATTCGTAGCTGTTCTTCCTGTGGAAGGGAAGTGGATGGTGAGCGCTCATGTAGCGGCCTTCTTCTTCAGACCATTCAAAACATTGGCCAATCAACCACCCAGAGAAGTTAAATTTGTCGTTATCAATCAAGCCGAGTTCTTTTGCAATGCGTCCACGAAGGGCGCCAGGGTTGCATTCGCCACTTCAAGCGTATCTGCCGACAAGAGAACCAAATCCTTATCTTCAAGACCAAGCGCTCTAGTCAAATCTGCTTGGATGTCCGTCAAGAATTTAGCAACTGGTCCGTTTAATTCTCCATCCACAACCTTGACCCAAGCAAGCCCTCTTAGCTCCATACTGCTTGGCTACTTCTGTCATTTTGTCGATATCTTTACGTGAATAATTGTCCGCAGCCTCTTTGACTACAACGGCTTTAACTGCAGGAGCTTCTGAAAAGACCTTGAAGTCGACACCTTTTACCACTTCGGTCAAATCTTGAAGCAACATGTCAAAACGGGTATCTGGCTTATCAGAACCGTAAAGAGCCATAGCATCGCTATTTCATACGCGGGAAATGGCAGCGTTACTCGATGCTCTTTAGTTTCTTTCATCACGCGCGCAATCAACCTTCTGTGATATCTTGGATTTCTTGCTCAGTAAGGAAGGACGTTTCCAAGTCGACCTGGGTAAACTCAGGCTGGCGATCTCCACGCAAGTCTTCGTCACGGAAACATTTGACGATTTGGTAGTAACGGTCAAATCCAGCATTCATCAAGAGTTGCTTAGTGATTTGTGGACTTTGAGGAAGAGCGTCGAAATGCCCTTTGTTGACACGAGATGGAACCAAATAGTCACGCGCCCCTTCTGGTGTTGACTTAGAAAGGAAGGGGGTTTCCACATCGATGAACTCCAACTCATCTAAGTAGTTGCGAATAGAGTGGGTCACCTTGGCACGAAGTTTGAGATTTTCCAACATCTCTGGACGACGAAGGTCAAGGTAACGGTAACGCAAACGCGTATCATCATTGGCTTCAATGCCATCCTTAATCTCAAATGGTGTTGTTTTGGCTGTATTCAGTACTGTAAGAGCTGTCACGTTCAACTCAACTGCACCGTTGGCAACTTATCATTGGCTTGCTCACGCGCAGCAACTTGTCCAGTCACCTCGATGACAAATTCGCTACGAAGACTTTCAGCTGTTGCCATAACCTCTGCAGAAACTTTTTTCAGGGTTGATAACCAACTGCATGATCCCTCACGGTCACGAAGGTCGATAAAGATCAAACCACCAAGGTCACGACGACGAGCAACCCAGCCTTTCGGGGTCATTTCTTGTCCGATGTGTTCCTCACGAACACGACCAGCATACATACCACTACGTTTCATGTTTTTCCTCCTCTTTTAATTCTGTTACTATTTTACCATAAAAGCGCAGGCTCTTCACGAAAAATCAGCAGAAAAGTTTGCCAGTCTTTCAAAATCAAGTGAAGACCCTAAGAGTAACGTATACAAAAATCCGATGAAGACGCCATCGATTTTCTTATTTCTGATTCTTGACCTTCTTTACGTTTTTCTGCAATCTCAGCTGCCTTTTTAGGTAGGGACAAACTCTCCGTTGCATAGGCCGTTACAAAAGCGCATAATTCCTGCAATAGGTGCAAAAGATCACTGCTAGATTGTTGTAAAGAAATCGCCTTTAAAGGCATAGGCAAGGCCCCTGATAATAAAGAAGAGAACGACTGCCTGTATCACTGCTAATAAAATTACTCGTTTCACAATTTCCTCCCGAGTCTATTATTATAGCATCGCTTAACGCGATAAACGAAATTAACGATTCAAGGCATGTAAAGCCCATACTATAAGCGTGACCACCTTTAGTTGATATAAGCTGCCCATACTAAGACCAAGGCCACTATAGACTAGGAATTGTTGGAGAAGGGAAATGAACAAGTGCAAAAAGGATGGTACTTACAAGAAGAAAGAGAGCTGTCTGCTTGATGTTATCTTGTTGAGGGAAGACAAAGCGAGCTAACATACCTCTAAAGGTTAATTCTTCTGTCAGAGGTGCAAAGACGACTGCCATGAAGAAGGTGAAGAGAGGTTGATCTTGAGCTAATTTTTCCATAGCCTGTTGATTAAATGACGGATCACTTGGTAAAAAATTTTCTGCAACTATGAACCAAGTACCCATACACAAGGCAGGCAACCAAATGTATTTGTTAAGGGCTGTCTATTGTAACAGTTCCAGTCTTATACCACTTGTAGGTAACGAAGGTGAAAATTCCTGCCAATAAGACATAAATTGGGACAAAAACATATTCAGGCGCTCCCATAATCATGGCCGCTAAACCTACGCCCTGAATAAAACTATAGACCATAAGAAATGATAAGAAGGCAAGGGCAAACCAGCCGATATTTTTAAGTGTTTTCATAAGTTTCTCCTATTTGAAATAACGTTTTGTTTTTCTTAATTGTGCCACATTCATGTACATATGGATGATAACTGCCACAAGCAGAGCCACCAACTGTACTTGTCCTAATACTACAGATAGAACTACTAAGACAACATAGATACCTGGTATGAGGAGCTGATTGACCTTAAACAAGATCAAGTAAGCTTCTTCCATCTCAGCCTGTTTTTCTCCCTCATCATAAGTATCGAGGTACTTAAAACTTCCTTTGGGAGTCGCCAGGTAATAGAAAGTTTGCAGTTTATCGAATTGCTTGCAGATTTTGGAGACAGTAAGCACCTGCCCGAGATACTCAAAATAATAAAAAGTAAGGAAGCCGCTGATGGGCCTAAACCTCCAAATTTATCGAGGCAGGATAGCATACTAATTTGGCAAACATTCCAAGCTACTGTACCATAATCTAAGAAGCGATATGTAGCAAGGTAGTCTTGCTCATTTCCTTCATCCTCTTCCTCTCTTTGATATTTCTGATAGGCCTGATGACTTTTTCTAGTGAAATAAAAGGTTAGAATCAATGTAAGCATCCTTGTACCAAGAAAGAGTGATTTCAAGGGATGATTACTGAGCTTGATACCCAAAGGATTAACAATTAAGGAACCAGCAAAATTCCTACAAACTCCCAATTAAAAGCTTCAATGCAAAATGATATCTTTCTTTCCATCTTTAAACCTCTTTCTAAACTACACTAATCCAACTAACCACTGACCAAAAAGCTTTTCCTGATTCATAAATTGCTGTCAAACCCTCTGTTCCAAGTGATACTAAAAATCAAAACAAACAGCAAACAAGAGAATAGCTTGGTTTCTTGCTTTTTCGCCCCTTCTCCTAAAGGATCTCTCCAAGCCAGCCCTGCTAGATAAGCATATAGGATGACTGTTAAAATCCCAAACTCTGTTGACGAAAGAAACAACAAAATTGCTACTAAACGGATGACGTTTGTCTTGATATTAAAAATACTTTCCTAAACCTGCACAGACACCTGCAAGTTCTTTGTTCTCAGTATCTACTTTAAAAACCTACTAAAAACTCTTTCATATTCATTCTCCTTTTTCACTTGCTAAATTTTTTGATTTCTTTTCAATCCATTCGATTACTGGGATGAGGGCAAAGTAGACCCAAATAAATTGGTCACTTTGATACGAATTAAACCAGCCTAGGTCCATCCCAATCAGTAGAAATACGCTGACTAATAGAGCTGTGACTACTACATAATAGATTACTTTATACCTGTTCATCATTCATCATCCTCCTCAAGCGAAACACCGACTCGACTGGTTCATTAAATATCTGTGAAATCTTCAGGGCGATCACAACTGACGGGGTGTATTCGTCCCGTTCTAGTAAGCTAATGGTCTGTCTGGAAACACCTGCCAGCTTGGCCAGTTCCGTTTGATTGAGACCATCGCGAGCCCGAAGCTCTTTTTAAACGATTTTTAAGCATTCCTTTCTCCTTTTTCTTAACTTGCTTACATTGTAACACATCTTTTTCTTTTTGACAAGTATATTTGTCAAAAAGTTTATGATTTTTGTCATTTTGCAAAAGAAAAAGGTCAGAATAAGATCCTGACCAGTTTTTCTACTATTAAAAGCCTAATTTTTCAAAGATTTCTGAGAAATTTTTGATTGATAGCATCAAGTGACACTTGAACTTCTTCTCGAGTTTGGTTGTTCTTGACTGTCACTTGTCCGCTTTCGACTTCAGTCTTTCACCTAGAGTGATGAGGGCCTTAGCCGCAAAGACATCGGCTGACTTGAACTGAGCTTTTGAGTTTACGGTTGAGGTAATCACGCTCTGCTTTGAATCCTTGTTGGCGAAGAGCCTGTACCAATTCCAAGGCCTTAACATTTGCTCCTTCACCCAAGACTGCGATATAGACATCTAGAGCGTTTTCGATAGGCAGTGCCACACCTTGTTTTTCAAGGACTAGAAGAAGACGCTCCACCCCAAGTCCAAATCCAAAACCAGCAGTTTCAGGGCCACCAAAGTAGGCAACCAAGCCATCATAGCGACCTCCTGCACAGACTGTCAAGTCATTGCCCTCGATTTCAGTGATAAACTCGAAAAATCGTGTGGTTGTAGTAGTCAGACCACGCACCATATTGGTATCAATGATGTAATCTCACTCCAGATTTTCCAACATCTGACGCACAGCATCAAAGTGAGCTTGACTTTCTTCATCAAGGAAGTCCAAGATAGACCTAGCGCATTCTCTACTGCCACCTTGTCTTCTTTTTCCTTAGAGTCCAAGACACGGAGAGGATTTTCCTCCAAGCGACGCTGGCTATCCTTAGACAAGGTCTCCTTGAGCGGTGTCAAATAGTCGATCAAGGCTTGACGGTAAGCCGCACGGCTCTCAGGATTTCCAAGAGTGTTGAGGTGTAGTTTGACACCTTGGATACCGATTTCTTTCAAGAAATGAGCTGCCATAGCGATGGTTTCCACATCGGTAGCTGGATTGCTAGAGCCAAAACACTCAACACCGATCTGGTGGAACTGGCGCAAACGACCTGCTTGCGGACGCTCATAACGAAACATAGGGTCCCATGTAATAGAACTTACTTGGCTTTTTGCACTTCAGGAGCAAAGAGTTTATTTTCCACATAGGAACGGACAACGGGCGCAGTTCCTTCTGGACGAAGAGTGATATGGCGGTCACCCTTGTCATAAAAATCGTACATTTCCTTGGTTACGATATCCGTTGTATCTCCGACAGAGCGACTGATGACCTCGTAATGCTCAAAAATAGGCGTACGCACTTCCGCATAGTTATAGCGCTTGAAAATTTCACGGGCAAAGCCCTCAACGTACTGCCACTTGGCAGATTCAGCAGGTAAAATATCCTGCGTTCCTTTTGGTTTTTGTAATTTCATAGGGAATCCTCTTTAAACTTAATAGTCTTATTTTACCATAAATAGAGGGATTAAAACAGTGAGAGTAGAAAATCTCAAGAGAGTCTTTTCAGAAAATTCATCAAAAACTTGCTAAATTGTCAGAATTATGAGAAAATAGAGGATATTTATCACGTGGAGGGACTGTTATGAGAGACGATATCAAAATCAATGACCGCGCTTTGGCCTTACAAGACCAAATTATCGAAAAACTAGAGAAGGTTTTTGATACAGATGTGGAATTGGATGTGTACAATCTAGGGGGCTGATTTATGAAATCAATCTGGACGAAAACAGGTCTCTGCAAAGATTGTCATGACTTTCACCGATACTGCCTGCGATTGCGCCGAAAGCCTGCCTATCGAAATCGTGGCAGGGTCTGAAACAAATCGAAGGGTATCGAAGATGTCAGGTTGAAGTCACCTGGTCGCCTGCTTGGAAGATCACACGAATCAGTCGCTACGGACGCATTGCCCTTGGACTGCCACCTCGTTAAGCAGGCAAATCACTTTTTGAAGATGAAAAGAAGCTGCCATCTTCGGCTTGCTTTTTGATTTGCTTATTTTTACCCTGACTTGTCCATATTCCAGAAATCTGTCACGGCTCCGCGTGAAGCAGATGATACTGATATGAGCGTATTTACCGAGGACACCACGACTATAAAGTGGTGGCAAGGTTGTTTCTGCCTTTGCGTTTTTCAAGTTCTTCTTCCGATACGGCCATGGAAATTTCTTTTGGTATCTTGGTCAACCGTAACGATATCGCCTGTACGGAGGTAGGCAATTGGTCCACCATCCTGAGCTTCAGGCGCGATATGTCCGACAACGAGACCATAAGTACCACCAGAGAAACGTCCGTCTGTCAAGAGGGCAACCTTGTCTCCTTGACCTTTACCAACGATCATTGATGAAAGTGACAGCATCTCAGGCATACCAGGACCACCTTTAGGTCCAACGAAACGAACAACGACTACATCGCCATCAACGATTTCATCTGACAAGACAGCTTGGATAGCATCTTCTTCTGAGTCAAAGACCTTTAGCTGGATCCAACGTGACGACGCACTTTAACACCTGATACCTTGGCAACCGCACCATCAGGGGCAAGGTTCCCGTTCAAGATGATAAGCGGACCATCTGCACGTTTTGGATTTTCAAGCGGCATGATGACTTTTTGACCTGGTGTCAAGTCTGCAAAATCAGCCAAGTTTTCAGCAACTGTCTTACCAGTACATGTGATACGGTCTCCATGAAGGAAACCATTTGCCAGCAGAGGTATCTTCATAACCGCAGGGACACCACCGACTTCGTAGAGGTCTTGGAAGACATACTGACCAGATGGTTTCAAGTCAGCCAAGTGAGGCACACGCTCTTGGATCGTATTGAAGTCCTCAAGTGACAAGTCAACATTGGCAGCATGGGCAATGGCAAGCAAGTGAAGAGTGGCATTTGTAGAACCACCGAGAGCCATAGTTACAGTGATGGCATCTTCAAAGGCTTCACGAGTCAAGATATCTGATGGTTTGAGACCAAGTTCCAACATCTTAACAACAGCACGTCCTGCTGCTTCGATGTCTTCTTTCTTGTCAGCTGATTCAGCTGGGTGAGATGAAGAACCTGGCAAACTCATACCCAGAACTTCGATAGCAGTCGCCATGGTATTAGCTGTATACATACCACCACAGCCACCAGGGCCAGGGCAGGCATTACATTCAAGACGTTTCACGTCCTCAGCCGTCATATCACCGTGGTTCCATTTTCCGATCCCCTCAAAGACAGAAACCAAGTCAATGTCTTTGCCATCAAGATTTCCCGGTGCAATGGTTCCACCATAGGCGAAAATAGCTGGGATATCCATATTGGCAATGGCAATCATAGAACCAGGCATGTTCTTATCACAGCCACCGATAGCGACGAAGGCATCTACGTTGTGACCACCCATCGCCGCCTCGATTGAGTCCGCAATGATATCACGAGATGTTAGAGAGAAACGCATACCAGGTGTTCCCATGGCAATCCCGTCCGCTACAGTGATAGTCCCAAACTGCACAGGCCAAGCACCTGCCGATTTGACACCTTCTTTAGCTAATTTCCCAAAACCATGCAAGTGGATGTTACATGGCGTATTTTCCGCCCAAGTCGAAATAACCCCAACAATCGGTGTTTCAAAGTCCTTATCTGTCATACCAGTCGCACGAAGCATGGCACGGTTTGGTGATTTTACCATACTATCATAAATGCTACTGCGGTGACGTTTATCTAATTCAGTCATTTGTTCCCTCCCATTTCAGTTTTTACTATTATAGCACATTTTAAAGGCAATGAACAGAAGAAAATTCTTGAATTTTCAGAAAAATTTCGATTAATTTCGATTGAATGACTTCTAATTTTTCATCTTTTTTTTGTCAAGTAACTTTACTTTACAAAAAATGTGTTATCCTAGTATGGTTGATGAAAAATCAGTAGATTGAATCGAATATAAATACCTAAAGGAGAAATCAAAATGGCAGTACCTGCACGTCGCACTTCAAAAAGCGAAGAAAAAAACAAACGTCGTACACACTACAAAGTAACAGCTCCATCTGTAAACTTTGACGAAACTACTGGAGATTACTCACGTTCTCACCGTGTATCACTTAAAGGATACTACAAAGGACGTAAAATCGCTAAAGCTGCATCAGCTGAATAATAGAAGGGAGATACCATGCGCGTAAATATTACACTTGAACACAAAGAATCTGGTGAACGCTTGTACCTTACTTCTAAAAACAAACGTAACACTCCAGACCGTCTTCAATTGAAGAAATACTCACCAAAACTTCGCAAACACGTTGTGTTTACAGAAGTGAAATAAGCACACCTAACTCAAAACGCCTTACTGGGCGTTTTTTTGCTTTATTAGCTGGCAGTCTATAGCTTTTCAGGAGAGATTTATGGCATTTTATCTTTGGATGTTTCCTCTACTTTTTTTATCTTTCACGATATGGAAGAAATTATCGGTCTTGTCCCTTGGATTCATTTCAACGAAACCTTGCTGGCCCAAAAAGGCTCCAACTATTCTCAAGATCCACAAAGGAATTACAACAGAGGATTTGCCCTTGCTGTTTTTGAGGAGTTTATCATTGTCTTATCCATCACTTTATTAGCGTATTTTAGTCAATCTAGAGTTCTCGAATTAGTTTGGTTAGGGGGATTTGTGGCCTTTTCACTCCATCTCTTGCTCCATATCGGACAATCAATCCTTCTTCGCAAGTATATCCCTGCTCTGATTACTTCGACCATTTGTTTTCCTGTCAGTGCTTATTTGATTACAGACATCATGCATTTGTGGCAGGTTTCGACTAGCGAATTTTTCCTATTTTCACTGGTCGGTTCAGGCATCGTCGTCATCAATCTCCTCTTTGCTCTCTGGCTTGGGAAAAAGTATTCCGCCTGGCTTGTCCATAATCATTAATAAAATAATCTGAGATAAAATGGTTCTCAAATTCTTAGTTATAAAAGAGAATAGGCGGAATCGCCGAATGTCGCCATCCACTAGCTAAGTAGCGCGTTGATAATAGATATTTTGTGTCCTACTATATAGCTATACTTTCATGCCACTAATTCTTGTTATTATATAGAGAAAAACAAATTAATTATTCCAAGCGATTCCTGATAATTTTACTATATTACAAAAGATAATACAGTAGTCGTTTTAACATCGAGATGAATTTTTCCTGTTACCTAATAGTATCCTTTTAGGTTAATTACCAGTGTTATGAAATTCTCTATATGCCATATGTTACTGTTCTATACATAATTAATCTTTTATAACTGATACGGAACCATTTGAACTAATTGCTCGACAACAATCTGTATAAACTTCGATAAAATCATATCCTCCATGTAAAGCAATGCTTTTTGGCTTTATCGAGTCCACCAGGTAATGTCTCTCCTCGTTTATAATGCTCAATGATTTCTCCAACTAAGTCTAGGGTGTGCGCTTCATAAGGTGCTCCTAAATAACATTTTCGCTACAAAACCTAGGAGAATTCCATTAATATCCACATCTGGGAATTCCGACTTGACTGTATTAATAATTTCATTTACTTCTTTTTATTATGAACATGTCCACCTGCATCTAGTTGATGAATAGCATCCATATATTCTTTAGATCGTGATTTTCTTAGAAGCCTATCTAAACTCAATTTATCTATCTGTGGTTGTTTTTGAGTTAGAAGTCATGATATGGCTTGCTTTGTGTTTGTTTTTTTGGATTGATATGGATTTAATATTGGTTTTAGGGCATCTATTTTTCTCCTAATTGTGTTATAAGTTATATTTTTGAAATTTAAGATTCCTTTTAATGGTACTCTCAGAATAGATCTTCATTTAAGGAATTATAAAAATGGACACGAAACTGAGATTACAGTTACCGTGTCCAAATAATGAACTTATTAAACAAGTACTTTTCTTGTTTTAAGTCCACTTTGTTTATGAACAAGTCCCTCTCCACCGATTGGTTTTTCCAGATGCAGGAACAGCTCTTTCTTTTCCCCCAATCTCTAATAGCCTCAATTTTTCTGGGCTAGTTTGAGAGAGTGGGACTACATTATTGAAAGCATTCATGATATTCTCTTCATTGAGAATAAAATTGTTATTAGCGATAGCTCGGTAAGCTAAATCTCTAACTGTCGATTCTAAGTCCGCACCAGTGAAACCATCACTTATTTGAATGATATTATCAGAAAAAATCTCCTTCAAATTCTAGACTTAAGTATTTTTTTAAAATACAAAGCAAGTATTTCTTTACGCTCATCTGCAGTAGGTAGATCAACAAAGAATAACTCATCAAATCTTCCTCGACGGAGAAGTTCTGATGGAAGCATAGACACATCATTAGCTGTTGCAACTACAAAAACTTGTTTTTGCATTCTTGCATCCAAAATAAGAATTGACCAACCATACGAGTAGATACACCGCCATCATTAGCGCCTCCAGTAGCTCCTGATAGTCCTTTTTCTATTTCATCAATCCATAAAAATACATGGAGATACATTCTCAGCGGTGAGTTAAAGCATCTTTGAGTTGCTGTTCAGACTGACCTACATAACTTCCTTGAACCGTTGCAAAATCTAAACGATATAATGGAAGTTTCAGTTAGCGGAAATTGATTTAGCAGATAAAGATTTTCCGCATCCAGGGACACCTACTAGAGTATTCCTCTAGGGTGGCTGCAATCCTTTCTCACGTAACATATCTTTCTTTTCGGGGGTTAGCAGTTCTTTCTTTTCATTAAGCCACTTCCTTAATCCTTCAAGTCCTCCGACATCCTTTACAGAATCATCTACAACGATTTTTCTAGACCAGAGATATCAGAGAATAGGCGATCTTTTGCAAATCTTATCTCATCTAAATCAGATTTTCTTATGCACTTATTTGCAATCAAAGCAGCGATAACGTTCTCCGCCTCAATTCTAGTTACCCCATTGAGAGCTGCTGCAGCTTCTCGAATATCGGAGTTGTCCCATTCAATCTGGATATCGTTTCGATAGTCGTCAATGTATTCTTGAATTATTGAGTACATTTCCTCTTCGTTAGGTAAATCAATTTTTACTGTCATACCTTGCCGTTGAAGTTGATTCCAAATAGGGTGTTGGTAAAAAAACTATTACAACGCCTCCAGTTTCATTGGCTAGATTGACCAGTGCTAAGACTTGTTTTAGAATCGCTATTTTCATTACTAAGATCCGGAACTTCTGTCAGTACAATAGTTTGGTATTGTTTCTTTTGCATTTGGTCCGTCATGTAATCTATTGCACCATAAATAGATTTATCATCGTTAACATTCTTACCAGAACTAAGATCATACACACCTTTGGTGAGAGTATGTACGTTGAACGGAAGTTGTAATTCTTCAGATATTTCCTTTAACATATCTAATGTTCTACTTGGCTCAATGGTATTGATAGCAATAAAAAGGAATTCTTGCAAGTGAATATCTCGTAAGAAGTTCTTTGCTTTTTACTATATTGCTCATTTACTGTTCACCTTTATTTAAAAAGAATTAATTTTATGATTTCTAATAATACTTTGACATTTTCCCGCTTCGGTCCTGTTTTGCAGATTCTTCTAAAAGATTTTTTTGCATACTATTAGCTTGTTCTATAACGAGATTTAGGTAGTGTTGTCGCTCTTTATCCGGAATTACAGGAAGATTGATTGCTTCAGCTAAGAACGTCATTTCTTTTCTCAAAGAAAGAATTGCTTGAATAATAGCTCCCTCATATCCTTGGGATTTTAGTAAATCATTTTGAAACTTATCTGAAGCTACATTCATACGGTAATTAACAGCGTCAATTAACTTTGTAGAGAAACGTTCTGCCACACCGTATTGCCATTCGATAGTTCCAGATTTCATCATTTTTTTAAAAACTGTTTCATCATCATCTTTGTTTTTTTAAAAACAGTTAAGACGTTTACCCATTCTGCATATGTTTGTGGTTTATTCATTATTTTTGCCGTTTCCTTCTGACTAGCAATTGTGGGGGCACAATATCCCATGAAGGGGAGTCCCTCAGCAAAATACGCTCATCAGGTTCTTCAGTGATATCTTCTTCAGTATTAATGCTCTTAAATGGAGTGGTGTTATTAGATGATAGCTTACTATCGCCTTTATATTTTTTTCATCCATGTCAATTACCTCCTCAAATTTTAATCTTTCTATTAGATGATGCCAACTTGTTTTACATATTGTTCAGGTCTTATTTGTTCTAGGAAATCAAGAACTTTAGTGCTTTCAGCATCTTTCTCTGCGAATTCAATTCTAAAGTCTCACAATTTCAGCTAGAGTAGCTCTTATAATTTGTTCACCATTCACTCTTTTATTCTCGTATTGTTCTTCAATTTTCTTTGCGATTCGTTTCAATGTTTTCAATATTAGATTTATGCTTAAGAACCATAACAATCCCTGCTATAATAGCTATTAAACCTAAGAAAATATTCCCAAAAATCATCATTAAACCGATTACTCCGATAGCTATACCACCATACAAAAAGGAATTTATCAAATAAACTTGGGAAGTAGTTTGACAAAGTTTGTTCTTTTTCAGAGTCAATCTGAGAATTGAATTTTTCAATCAACTCGTTTTCGTTTTGGCCATCTGTTGATTTATCATTAAAAGTATCCACATTAATTTCAATTTCGTAAGGAATCTTCATGCGATTTTTTGCAGTAACGTCATTATAGCGTTTGTTACCCAATCACGAGAAAGAGCCAGTGCAAATTTTTGGGTTGATATACTTGAGTGAGAAGATTCGGGTTTCATTGCTGCATCGGTAAGCAACTGGGTGAAGTCTTTATGGGTTTCAAATGCAGTCACCTCAATATCCATGTTTTGATGAGCACGGTTGTCATCTCCTCCAAAAGTCAACCACAAACTGCTCGAATTTTTTTCTTGTTTTCGAAGAGCTAGTTCCTCGTTATCAAAATCAGTCACAAGTGTATCTAAAATATCATCTAATTGTTCTTTGATGCTTTCTGTAGACCCTTTTTTCTCAAAAATATCAGTTAGATAGTTTAATATTTGTTCATGGAGATGAGCACCTTCTAAAAATATCCTCTAGAACAGGCCAACTATTACTATATTTTCTTAGGTTAGGGTATAAATCTTCATCTAGTTCTCTTCTTTTTAAGTTAATGGCTTCGGACCATTGTTCTGTTTGCTGTTCAGTAAAACCAGGTTTTTCTTCAAGTCGACTGAGCCATTCATTCATTTGACGTGAGATGACTCCTTCGGTATCAGCTCCCAAGAGTCCACTCGCAAAAGCATCTAAGATAATTATAGAATTTCTGTCGAGATTTTCTTCATCTTGATTAGCTAGATAACGTTGAGTCCACTTAAGGCATGCGTTCTTTCTGTTAGCTCTTCTACAAATTAAAGGCAAAGAAAAGGGAGGTTTTTTCATCGTTTCGTTTAATCCCTTCCTTGACTGCTTTTTCAGCTAACTCAGGTTGATTATTTATCCATGCTGCTAATGCAACCAAGCATGGAGCAAGCCAGTAGCCTGGAGTTGATATCATTAGTTCTTCTGTTGCAGTACTGATTGTTTCTTTTTGACAATTCCTAAATCATCAGCTTGTAAAAATCCCTGTGGTAGTACGACGAACAATATCATAATGTCCATATTTCTTCTCAATTTCCTGACGGATTTTTTTACGGAGTCGAGTTTCAGCTTGTCCTAATCTATTAGCTTTTTTTGTTGGATATTCACAAATTCATGAAATTCTTGTGCTAAACTACCAATTTCATCATAAACGATTTGAAGATTTTCGTTTGCTACATCAACTCTAGCATCAATTGTTCGTAATCCTTCATGGATAGAGCGCAAACTATTCTCGATTTCACGAAGATCAGCTTGATGTATTATTCTTTCAGCCATAATATCCCCCTTGTTAATGATTTCTAAATTAATTAGAAAAAAATTTTGACTAATTTTCTAATTAAACTATCCTATAATCATTTTAATTTTTCCTTATAGAAAAAGAATATCATAATTATTTTTATTAATTCAACTTACCATAAGAAAGAAGGAAAAGTATTTGATTCGCGCTGACTTTATAGTTACTCGATAGGTATTTTTGGTATATAGAAATCGATTATCGTATCAATGAAGCTCTAGCGCTTAGCTGGTCCGATATTGATCTAGAGAATGCAACCATTAGCATTACAAATACACTAAACCATCTAGGGCAAATCAATAGCCCAAAAATCAAAAGTCTAGCTATCGTGATATCGATATAGATCAAGCGACTGTTAGTATGCTGAAGCAGTGCAAACATAGACAAGTACAATAAGCTTGGCAACTTGGGCGGTCTGAAACTGTAGTATTTTCTGACTTTATTCATGAATACCCCAATAATCGAACCTTACATACTAGGTTAAGAACCCACTTTAAACGGGCAAAGGTAACTAATATAGGCTTTCATGGTTTTCGCCATACTCACGCTAGTCTCTTGCTTAACTCTGGAATACCTTACAAGGAACTTCAGCACCGTTTAGGACATTCCCAATTATCTATGACCATGGATATATATAGTCACCTCTCAAAAGAGAATGCGAAAAAGCAGTTTCATTCTATGAAACTGCACTAAAAAGTTTATAACTGAACAAATAACTGAACAAACCCAGAAATCACTCTTTTTAAGAC